>Ga0268281_1000329_pt1 | contig 36752 bp, 48 predicted proteins | sample saktaG_10_FD_190134 | JGI IMG/M metagenome (GOLD analysis project Ga0268281, IMG submission 190134) | Saline water microbial communities from Sakinaw Lake, British Columbia, Canada - sak_2011_5_24_50m | ecosystem: Environmental > Aquatic > Non-marine Saline and Alkaline > Saline ...
ACTTACATTTTTCTTTTCAGAACATTTAAAAAACAGCCTTTACTTTAATTTTTTATTGGGAGTGTAGCTCAGACCCATTTGACAATGGTCTATTTGCAACACTAAACAATTGAAGGGAGTGTAGCTCAGGGGGAGAGCACTGCGCTGAAGACGCAGGTGTCGAGGGTTCGAGTCCCTCCACTCCCATTTTAATTTTCCCATAACTTTTATAAATGTCTCTTTATTAATGTAAATATGAAAAAGAAGGTGAATAAAAAGAAATCTGATAAAACAAGTTCTTTAACTTATTTAGGTGTTGTTGGATTGACTTTAGCAATTTCAGGAATATTTTTAATATTTTTCTCTACTGCATTTGTTTCTCCAGTATTTTTAGTGGTTGCCTTAGTGTTTTCAATAATTCAACAAGTAAAGAATCCTACAAGAATTGGAAAATCTGCTTTAATTATTAGCATAGTGGGAATTGTACTTTATGTTGCTTGGATGATTATATTATTCAAAGTTTTATTACCTCTTGCCCAACAAGCAATGCAACAGGGAGCTTTTTAAAATGAGATCAAAAAGAGCAGCAATGGAAATGAGTGTAGGAACTATTGTAACAATAGTTTTGTTAATGAGTGTTTTAGTTCTTGGAATATTCTTGGTTCAAAAAGTATTTAGTTCTGGAACAAATGCAATTGATTCTATTGATGGTCAAGTTCAAAGTGAAATAAATAAATTATTCGCAGAAGAAGGAAAAAAATTAGTTGTTTATCCCTCTTCAAGAGAAATTACACTTAAACAAGGAAAATCAGGGGGATTTGGATTTTCTGTTAGAAATACTAATCAAGGTGGAGAAGAAAAAACCTATACTTATACAATCTCTGTTGACGAAGCAGATTGGAGTAATTGCGATATTCCCAAGAGAGAAGCAGAAGATTTAATTGAATTAGGAAAAGGTGGAAGTTTCAAATTAGGTTCTGGGGATTATTTAGAAACTGCAATTCATGTTAAATATTATATTCCAGAAACAGCGCCTTTATGCTTGATAAGATATATTTTAGAATTAAGAGAAGATGGAAGCTTTTATTCTTCCACATCTGTTGATCTTGAGATAAAATAATAATTTTTTAAATTAAGTTTTCTTAGTTTTAATATGGTTTTAAAATTATATAATACATTAACAAGAAAAAAAGAGGTTTTCAAGCCAATAAAAAAAGGAGAGGTTAAAATTTATGGGTGCGGACCTACAGTTTATTGGTATCAACATATCGGAAATCTCTATCGTTATATTTGGGAAGATTATTTAATAAGAATTTTAAAATATAGTGGGTACAAGGTTAAACATGTTATTAACATAACAGATGTTGGGCATTTAACCTCTGATGCAGATGAAGGTGAAGATAAAATGGAGCAAGCAGTAAAAAAAGAATCAAAATCTCCAAAAGAAGTTGCAGATTTTTATTTCAAAGCATTTGATGATGATTTAAAAAAATTAAATTTTACAGAGCCAGATAAATGGGCAAGAGCAACAGAACACATTCAAGAACAGATTAGTTTAATAAAAGCTTTAGAAAAAAAAGGATTTACATATAAAACTAATTCTGCAATTTATTTTGATATCTCTAAATTTATAAATTATGGAGAATTAACAAAACAAAAACTTGAAGAAAAAGAAGTTGGAGTTAGAAAAGAAGTAATTGTGGATAAAGAGAAAAAAAATCCACAAGATTTTGCATTGTGGTTTTTTACAGTTGGGCATTTTAAAGACCATACTATGAGGTGGGATTCTCCTTGGGGGAAAGGTTTTCCAGGTTGGCATCTTGAATGTTCAGCGATGTCAATGAAATATCTTGGAAATCATTTTGATATCCACACAGGAGGACAAGAGCATATCCCAATACATCATACAAATGAAATTGCTCAAAGTGAAGGAGCAACAGGAGAAAAATTTGTGAATTATTGGCTACATATACAATGGTTAATAATAAACAAAGGAAAAATGTCAAAATCTCTAGGAAATATATCTCTGTTGTCTGATTTAGAAAAAAAAGGTTTTTCTCCGATGAGTTTTAGGTATTTTTGTTTAACAGGATATTATAGAAAACCTTTAAACTTTAGTTTAGAAAATTTAGAGTCTGCGCAAAACTCCTATAAACGTCTAAAAAATCTAATCTCAAATTTAAAAGATGACAAAAAGATAAATAAAAGATACCTGAAAGAGTTTGAAGATGCAATGAATGATGATCTAAATATGCCAAAAGCACTTCAAGCTTTGTGGAAACTAGTTAGAGATGAAAAAGCTCAAGGAAAGATAAACACAATAAAAAAAATTGATGAAGTTTTTGCATTGGATTTATTAAAAAAAGAAAATCTAAAAATTCCAAAGCAAATACAAAAACTTGTGAATCAAAGAGAAAAAGCTAGACAAGACAAGAATTACAAAATCTCCGACGACATAAGATTGAAAATAAGTGGTTTAGGATATGCTGTTTTAGATACAAAAGAAGGTCAAAGAGTTCAAAAGGCATAAGTATAAAAACTTGAGAGCAATCTATTTTTAGATTACTAAAAGGGGTGGCCCAAAATGGCAAAGAAAAAAACTGCTAAGAAAAAAACTAAATAATCCCATTTAAATGGGATTGACTTTTTAAAATTTTTATTTTTTAGTTATATTTATAAATTCTTCATGTCTTCTTTACTTATTGAGGTGAAAAATGACAAAATATCCAAAAAAAATACAAGAGCTTTTAGATTCTTTAAATGAAAAACAATTGAGATATGTTAATTTAAACTTATCAAATCCTAAAAATGGAGAATATATGTTGGCAGTTTTTCACTTTGTCCCAGGAGACAAATTAAACACTCTTCAAGCAGCAACAGAAATTGCAGCAGAATCTTCAACTGGAACTAATTTTACTGTTCAAACTGAAACCGATTTTTCTCATGAAATGAATGCATTAGTTTATAAATTAGATCTAAAAAAAGAATTAGTTTGGATTGCATATCCTTGGAGATTATTTGATCGTGGAGGAAATATTCAAAATATTTTGACTTATGTTGTGGGTAATGTTTTGGGGATGAAACAAATCAATGCTTTGAAATTCCTTGATGTTTGGTTTCCTCCTGCAATGCTTGAACAATATGATGGTCCAAGCTATACTTTAGATGATATGAAAAAATATTTGGGAATTAAAGGAAGACCTGTTTTAGGAACAATAATTAAACCAAAAATGGGATTAACTTCAGCAGAGTATGCTGAAGTTTGTTATGATTTCTGGGTTGGTGGAGGAGATTTTGTAAAAAATGATGAACCTCAAGCAAACCAAGATTTTTGCCCTTATGATAAGATGGTTTTACATGTAAAAGAATCAATGGATAAGGCAGTTAAAGAAACAGGAAAAAAGAAAGTTCATTCTTTTAATGTTTCAGCATCAGATTATGATACTATGATTGAAAGATGTGAGATGATTCAAAATGCGGGTTTTGAAAAAGGAAGTTATGCATTTTTAATAGATGGATTGACTGCGGGATGGATGGCAGTACAAACTTTAAGAAGAAAATATCCAGATGTTTTTATTCATTTTCATAGGGCAGCACATGGTGCGTTCACAAGACCAGAAAATCCAATAGGATTTAGTGTCCTTATTCTTTCTAAATTTGCAAGACTTGCAGGGGCTTCAGGAATTCATACAGGGACTGCAGGTGTTGGGAAAATGAAAGGATCTCCTAAAGATGATTTAATTCCTGCGCACAATATTTTACATTTATTAAGCAAAGGACATATTTTTGAACAATCTTGGGCAAAGATACCTAAAGCAGATAAAGATTTAATTAATTTAATTAAAGAAGACACGCACCATCATTTGATTTTAGAAGATGATTCTTGGAGAGGAATTAAAAAATGTGCCCCTATAATTTCTGGAGGATTAAACCCAACAAAATTAAAATCTTTTATAGATTTAGCAAAAACAACAGATTTTATAACTACTATGGGGGCAGGAGTCCATGCTCATCCAAATGGAACAAAAGCAGGAGCAAAGGCATTGGTCCAAGCAATGGAAGCATATCAAAAAAGAATACCTATAGAAGAATATGCAAAGAAAAAACCAGAACTTAAAAAAGCAATTGAGTTTTTTTCTAAGAAAAACAAAACTTTGAGAGAATCTGAAGAAATTGAGGGATCTTCTTAGTTTTTAATGCCATTATTTGTTTTTGAATAGGTTTATTTCTGAATTTATTTTTTTATATAATTTTAGATATTTTTTGGTTAATTTGTATTTAAACCTATTTGGTTTTGTTTCATATCTCTTAAGATATTCTGCTTTCCATAGTGTTAAAACTCTGTCCACCTTCCTTCCTTTAAAATTAAAAAGCTTTTGAGCTTCTTTCATGGTGAATTTTTTATCTAGGAAAAATTTAAAACTTAGAAATTGCCTAGTGAATTTATTATTTATAAAGTGTTTTATGAATTTTTCTCTTTTTTCTTCATTTATTTCTAATAAATTTAATTCTAAAATCTTAACAAAATTTTCCCATTTAGAGATTATTACACATCCTGCTCTTCCTTTAGTTGTTTTCCAACCTTTCTTTCTCGCTTCTTCTTTTGATACTGTAGGCATGTCTTTACAATAAATGTCTATCCCTCCTTTTTGCAAACATCTTTTATAATGTTCTCTTTCTTCTTTTTTAGAGGCACTAATCCTTACCATATAAAGGCACTTTGTAGATGATTTCGCATTAATATTTCCTTCTGCAGCCAAAATACCTTTAAGATAGCCAATAGCTAATTTTTTGTTTTTTTCCATTTTTTGTTTTGAATCTTTAATTAGGAAATTTATGAGCTCGCAGATGATTTTTCCATTTATACATATATGGATTGTTCCATGTTTAGTTATATTATTAAATTCTTTTCTTTCTCTTATTCTTGTTAAATTTATATGTAATGTATCTTCCCAATATTTCTTACAATTTTTTAGAAAAGTTTTGTGAGTGTTCTTAGTAGAAATCTCCAAATAAATTCGTATGGGGATTTTAAATTGTTTAAGAAATTTCAAAACAATTTTTATTGCATTTTCATTGGAATTTGCAAAAATAAAAGACCTTCCGCCCAAATAACCTTCTCCAACAATTAGACCAACTGCTTCTGGAGAAATTGAAATCTTTTTTGGAATTTTAATAATCTTCAATTTTTTATTTTTTTGAATTTTATTCACTTCAAGAAAATTCTTTTTTATTCTACAGTTGTACTTTTTAAGATTTTTTGAAAGAATATGTTCTAAATTATATGTTTGTAAGGTTTTCATCGCTCTATTACTAAGATTTTTAACTATTTATAGAATAGTTTTCATTTTGTAATGAATTTTCTTCGATAGATTTAAAATGAATGTTTTTTTATTTATTTTATCTAAAATGAAAAAAGCAAAAGAAAATGCAAAAAAATCTGTATCAAAAGCAAAAGAAAGTGCAAGACATTTTAGGCAGGAATTTAATAAAGCAATAAACACAGCGCTTCTTGCAGCATTTGGATTTTTAATTGCATTATTTTGGAGAGATGTTATCCAAGAATGGGTGGCAAACTTAACAGAATCCAGCCCAGTGCAAGGAAAGTTAATTAGTGCTTTAATTGTAACTTTAATCTGTGTAATAGGAATAATTGTTGTTGCAAGAATATTTAAGGTAAAAAAAGATTAAATTATTATGATAAAAAAATTCAGAAAAGCTGTTTTTGTTGTAATCTATTATATTGAGGATTCTAAACCAGTTTATCTTATATTAAAGAGAAAACTTCATTGGAGAGGATGGGAATTTGTAAAAGGAGGAGTTGATCTCCTTGAATCTAAAAAAAATGCAGCAATAAGAGAAGTTAAAGAAGAAACAGGATTAAATATTTTAAAAATTCAAAAACATTCTAAGCAGGGCAAATACTTGTATAAGAAAAAATTCTTAGATAGAACAGGAATTGCAGGCCAAACATATTCTCTTTATTCTGCTGAAGCTAAAGAAAAAAAAGCAGTTGTTGATAAAAGAGAACATTCAGAATATAAATGGCTAGATTTTAATAAAGCAATAAAGATTTTAACTTACTCTAATCAGCGAAAGTGCCTTAAAATAGTCCACTTATCCCTTCAAAACCAAAAATAAATTTTTAATTAATCAAAGAAAATGTTTAAGAATTGTTAATGATTGGTTAAAGAATGACAAAGTTTAGAGAATTTACATTAGAATCTGGAGTAAAAATATTTCTTGGAAAAGATTCTAAAACAAATGATGAGCTTATGAAAAAATTTCAAGGAAAAGGGAATTTAGTTTTACATACAATTGCTCCTGGAAGTCCATTTTGTGTAATAGATAATTTAAAACCCACAAAACAAGATATTAAAGAAGCTGCAAGTATGTGTGCTTTAAAAAGTCAGGATTGGAGAGATAATAAGAAAAGTGTGAAACTCCATATATTTAAAGTAAAGGATGCACACAAACCAAAGAGTTTAAAACAAGGAACTTGGTCAATAACAGGTAAGCCAAAAACAATTAAAGCTAAAAGAAGGGAAATAAAAAAATGCCAATCAGACAACTTCAATTAGGAAAAAAAGGATTAACCAAAGAATTTATAGAAACTCTAAAAAACCATTTTGAAAAATCAAAAACAATTAAGATTTCAATCTTAAAATCTTGTTGTAGAGATAAACAAGAATTAAAACAAATTGAATCTGAAATTTTAAAAAATTTAGGTGGAAATTATAATTCTCGGCTTGTGGGATATACACTTAATCTAAGAAGATTTGGGGTGAAATCTAATTAAATTTAAATAATGTAATAAAGCACAATAATCTTTATAATGCATATTAAAATATAGTTTTATGGGACCAGAACCATTTAATATATGGCCAGAAGTTTACAAAGATTCGCAAATTGAAATAAGAAGAAATCCAATAGATCCTAGAGAATATAGTCTAGATCTTTCTGGAAATTGTTCACGACCACTTCTTTTGCCAAGAGGAACTCTGCCTGAGATTGCAAGAGGAAGTTTAGAACAGGGTGTACAAGTTTTAGAGAATTTAGATTCAGAATTGTTAGAACATTTTAATTCTATCGCAAAAAAGAGATTAAGAGTGAATTCTCTTGGAGATTATTTTTCACACTCTCTTTTAGCAGCTATAAAAACAGCATATATTTCAGAAGAAGAAAGAAGACAAGCCTGGATAGCTTCCCGAAAAGAATAATTTTAAGAGGCGAATAATTTATAAACTAACTTTTCTCAGTAAATTCAAGTAAACAGAGAAGATTCAAGGAAGTTGAACGTCAAGAAACCTTGGTGTCTTACGCTGTCTATCTTCGAAAGAAGAGCTTAAAATAAAAAATGAATCCAGTATTTGAATTAAATGCACAAGAATATAATCTTAAATTAGCAGAAGCTTTGAAAAATGTTCCTGAATTTAAAGAACCTGAATGGGCACAATTTGTAAAATCAGGTCCTGCAAAAGAAAGACCAATTGAAGATGAAGATTTTTGGTATAAAAGATCTGCAAGCATTTTAAGACAAATTTATTTTAAAGGTGTTCTTGGTGTAAGTAGATTAAGAACAAAATATGGTTCTAAAAAAGATAGAGGGATGAGGCCAGAAGAATTCAGAAAAGCTAGTGGAAAAATTATAAGAACAATTTTACAACAATCAGATAAAGCAGGTTTTACAGATATTGCAAAACCAATTAAAGGTGTTAGATCAAAAAGACCAGGAAGACAATTAACAGAAACTGGTAGAAAATTCTTGGAGGCTATAAAATAAAATGCCCATTAAAAATTTTCAAAAAAAGCAAACATTAGCAAAAAAAACAAGACAAACTAAATGGGCTCCAGTTTGGATTGTTTTAAAAAAATATGGTATTGGAAAAAGAGTTCATCCTTCAAATACAACTAAAAATAGAAGATCTTGGAGAAGAACAAAACTACATATTAAACCTAGAAAAATGAGAAAATCTCATTTTGGATAAATATAGAAAATGGTAAAAGTAGAAACAAAAACAGAAAAACTTGAAAGAAAATATAAAATTTTCATGCAACAATTTATAAAATGAAAAAAGAAGAAAACAAACAAATTATTGAAAGAGAATATGTTATTCCTTTAAGAGATAAAGTAAGACCTGTTCCAAGATATAAAAAGACTCCAAAAGCTGTAAAGACAGTAAAAGAATTTTTAGTTAGACATATGAAAATAAGAGATAGAGATTTAAAAAAAATAAAAATTGATCCTTTTTTAAATGAGGTTTTATGGTTCAGAGGAATAAAGAATCCCCCACATAAAATTAAAATTAAGGTTGTTAAAACAGGAGAAATTGTAATTGTTCAAGCAGTTGATCTTCCAAAGAATATTGAATTTAAGAAAAAGAGATTAGATAGAAGAGAAACAAATGCTCAAGAAATGGCTGAAAAGAAAAAGAGTTTAATGCAAAAAGCAAAAGAACAAATGCAAGGAACTGCGCCTAAAGAAGAAACAAAGGATGAAGATAAAGATAAAGACAAGGATGGTGTAGAAGATAAAGTAGAAGAAAAAGAAAAACAAAAAGCAGTTGGAGAATCAGCTGAAAAACAAGCAAAAGTTCAAGCTAAACAAACAAAACATCAAAAAGGTGGGAAAATAAAAGAACAACCCAGACCTGTGAAGATGGCCTCTGGTAGATAAAGTTTTATCTTAATAAAGGAATTTTATCTTTATAGCCAAAGTTATTGCAGAAAGTAAAATAACTATTGGGATTATTTTTAAACTATATGTAATAAATTTTCTTAGCGAAACTCTAATCCCTTTATTTTTTAAAATTCTTACCCACATTAATCCTGCCAGAGCACCATACATTGTTAAATTTCCTCCCAAATTCGATCCAATTATTAAGCCAAGTCCATGACTTAATTTAGCTGATCCAATAATAGTATATAGTGGACTTTGCATGGCATTTGCAAACAACAAAGTCATGGGTTGATTAATCATGATATTAGAAGTTATTGCAGAAAGAAATGAAATAAAAATTGTTCCTGAAAAAATGCCCGGAACTAAGCTTAAGATTTTTGCAATTACATCTGTTATCCCATAGATAGTAAATAAATGAACTATTACAAATAATGTCACAATTAATGGAAATATCTTGTAGGGATATCTGTGTAAGACCATTGTGAATTCATTTATCTTTAGTTTTTTTTCCTGGTTCCCTCTTATGTGTCTTGTTTTAGCTTGTTGATATTGGTTAGTTTTTTGATTAGTTTTGTGTTTAAAACCAAAATACAAATTTAAACATATAAAAATTCCAGCAAAAATTAATGTAATTTTCCAAATTTCAAATTCAAAATTATCAGAGAGGAATAATAAAATAAACATAAGAATCAGTAAACAAATTCCAATAATTGAATAAATTTTACTTCTAATAAAATCTTTAGGATTTATTTTTTTCCCCACAAATATTTTCTTTGGAATTTCTTTTTTAAAGAAGAAAAAACAAAGTAAGACGGTGGATATTCCTGCAACAAGTGTTGGAAAAAACATTAATTTAGCATATTCAAGAAAACCAAAACCAAATGCTTGTGCAACCATAATATCTGTTGGATTATCTATATAAAAGAACATGCTCCAACTATTTGCCATGAAGAATACAGTTATAAGAAGAATCCACGGATTTATTTTTGAGTGTTTTCCGATGTAAAATATAATTGGAGTTAAGGAGAGAATAACAATGTCATTTGAAGTGAAAATAGTCATTAGAGCAGTTAAACCAATTAATCCAAAAAATAAAAACTTACCATTTCCTTTAGACCATTTTAATATTTTGAATGCAAAATATTCTAAAATTCCTGTAGCGTCTATAGACAATGTGCTATAAGCAACTGCAAAGAAAATTATGATTATCTGCCAAGGGATTAGATTGTTTGTACCCATCATAGAATCAATAAAAACTTGTTTGTTCAATAAGCCAAAAATCCAAAGTAAAATAAGTGAGATAATGGGAATTATTCCATAATCTAATCTTATCTCTTTTCTTCTTATTTTAATTTTAGGGGACCAAATTATGAAGAATATGGTCAAGATAAAAATTACAAGTAGAATTATTATCTCCCTCATATCTTATAAAAAAATTAAACCTTTTTATACTATTCTTTTTTTTAGTTTCTATGTTAAATCAATTAATTTCTGATCTTCAAAAACATTCTGATATTAAAGAAGCAGAACTTTGCAAAAGATTTTGTAAAACTGAAAAAGGACAATATGGGGAAGGATATGTCTTTATTGGAGTAAAGATGTCTGATCAAAGAAGAATTTCTAAAAAATATGTGGGAATTTCACTTCCAAGAATTCAAATGCTTTTAAATTCAAATATTCAGGAATACAAGATGTCTGCTGGAATAATTCTTGTATATAAATATAAAAAAGCAAAAGGCAGGGATAAGGAAGAAATATTTAATTTTTATATAAAAAATACTAAAAAGTTTAATAATTGGGGGGTGGTTGATGTTACTTGTCCTTGGATTGTAGGTGATTTTTTATTGAATCATCAAGAGCATAAAAAGATTCTTTACAAATTAGTCCAATCAGATAATCTCTGGGAAAAAAGAATTTCAATTGTTTCCACATACACTTTCATAAAAAACAACCAATTTGAAGATATCTTGGCAATATCAGAACTTTTATTAAAAGATAAACATGACCTTATACATAAGGCAGTTGGATGGATGTTAAGAGAAGTTGGTAAAAAAGATAAAAGAGTTTTAGATAAATTTCTAAAACAACATTATAAAGATATTCCAAGAACAGCTTTAAGATATGCTATTGAAAAACATCCAGAAGATGAAAGAAAAAAATTATTGAAAGGAGAATTAAAATGATTTTTTTGTAACTTCTTGTTCCTAACAAAAAGTTCTAATAAAGTTTATAAGTAATAATCTCAATAAATTTTTATGGCAAGTAAAATTAAACCAATTGTAGAAATAGAAGAAATTATGCCTTCAGAAAAATATTGGAAAATAAAAAGAACAGATTCTCAAGGAAAAGAATTTTCATATAAAGTTTTTGCTAATCTAACTAAATCAATGAATTTAGAAACATAACTTCCAGAATTTTATGAAGAACAAAAACAAGCAGGAAATCCTTTACCTGCAAATTCAATTCAAATTTATGATCTTATGCAGGATGCAGTAACTTCAAAAAATACAAGTTTAATTAATCATCTTCATACTACTTTCAGAAAAAATTATATTCGAGCATTATCTGTAGCTTCTTATAGTTCAATTAAAAGTGAAAATGGAATTATTCATAATTACAATACTTATGATGAATTTTTTGAACAAGGAATTGTTTTAGGTCCAAATGAAAATGTAAATAATTTAAATTTAAAACAAAGAAAAGCATTAGATTTAATTTTAAAGCAAAAAGATTTAAGAACTTTAAATAAAGTTTCTCAAGCAATTAATCAAACACCTTTTCATTTATGGAGATTAAATTCAAAACCTTCTGAAAAAATTCAAAGAGGAGTGGTCTTCGACGCCGTTGCGGATAGGTTCTTTGTCGATGCGTGTTGGAGTTTGTCTGATTCGGATCCTGCTGTTAGGGTATTGCGAGAAAAATAAACTTGCTGCAAAGCTCGCCGATATAGATTAAGATATTAGTTTTGCAAATCAAAAACCTTATAAAGTATACAAGGTATACATAGTATATGACAAGTACAATTAGATTAAGTCCTGAAACAAAAGAATTAATAAGCACATTTGGAGCAAAAGGAGAATCTTTTGAAGTAATAATAAAAAGACTTTATCATCTTGCAGTAAGAGAGCAATTAAGAGAATTTTTAATGCCCTCTGATAAATACATTTCTTTAGATAAAATGAGAAAAGAGGCAGAGGCAAAATGGCCAAGGTCAAAGTAATTGATAGTTTAAAGAAACAAATTTTTAAAAAATTCAAAGGCGAATCCCATAAAATAATTGATTCTTTAGAATCTTTAGAAAAAAATCCTCAAAAGGGAAAACCTTTAGGCAACGTGGTTGGATTTACAATAAAAGAATTAAGATATAAAAATTTTAGATTTTATTTTATTGTGGACAGATCAAATATAAATGTTTTATCAAGAGAAGAATTAATAGATTTACTCATTAGATTTGTGAGAATGTCAGATAAAAAAAACCAACAAAAAACAATTAATGAAATAAGGCAAATATTAATGAAACTAGGCCCTCATGGATTTGAATAAAAATGAAAATTAAACTTTACCTCGTTCCAAAAGATATTCATGGAAAGGCAATAAAATTATTTTTAGATAAAAATAAATTACCTTATGAAGAGATTATTACAGAGGATATTAACATTTTAAGAGAAGTTTGTCAAGACAGGTTTTTACAGAAAAAAATATCTACATTGAAAATAACTTTTAGTTCAGCTATTCAAGTTCAAGAGGGTTTTAATGAAGTTTCTTTAAATCACCTTTTAGATCATTTTAATAAATATAAATCAAAAATTTAATAGATATATTCTAGAGAATACAAGCATTTAAATAGCTGTTTATATTAATATAAACAAGTATATACTAAAATGGGGAATAAATTAATCAAAGATTTGGATGAAGAAACTTGGAGAAAGTTTACGGGATATTGTAAGGCAAAAGGCGAAAGAGTTGGGAAAAAGTTAAGCGAAATCTTAAAAGACTATCTAAAAAATAAAATAAAATAAAATGCTACAAAAAATTAAGTCTGGAGATTTTGATATTTATACAAATGAAGTTATTCATGAAGATGTTTTTAACGAATTATATAATAAAGAAGAAATCATAAAGAAATTTGAAACAAAAGTAATAGCTTCCACGCACCATCCTTTTGCTACCTTTTTATCTAAGGATAGACACCAGACCGATATAGTGGAAGGGGATTATATACTTCTTAGAGCAATAAAAAGTAACAATAAATTTGAATTTGTTACTAAGATACTTAAATGGGGCAAATTTTCAATTCCAAAAATTGTTATTAAAACATTAGATATGGTAAATCATGAAAAAGTTTTGTTTGAAATTATAAAAGAAAATAAAAAGGAAGAAATAGCAAAACAAAATTTTGTAGATATGGCCAAAATTGAAGAAGAAATCAAAATAATTTGCAGAGAAAATAATTTTATTACATTATTTAAAGAATATACAACTCCAATAACATTGCCAAGATTCATAGATATAAGTCCAGAACTCATTGAACTCTTTTTTTTAATTCATGGAGACGGGCATTATAAAACTAAATTATATTTTGTAAATAAAAATCCAGGATTACACATTTTTGTTAGACAACAATTTGAAAAGTCATTTAGAATACCTAAGAGTATTTGGAGAGCAAGATTATTATTTAATAATTCAGCAGATCAAGAACTGGCAAAAATAAAATGGAAGCAACTTCTTAATTTAAATGAAGAACAATTTTATCCTTCTATTTCTAAATCGACCTTAAAAACATCTGATTCAGGCAATTTGAGAATAGTTATTGATAAACTTATTGTTGCTACTGTTTTTAGATATATGTTTAACAAATTAATGAGTTTAAATACAAAACAGTCTTTACATGCACTTAATGGATTACTTTATGCGGAAGGCGGAGCTAGAAAAAATAAACAAGGATTACATAAGATTACTTTAAGTTTCAGTCAACAAGAAAAAAATATGTTCAAAAATATCTTAAATAAAACTGGGATTAGTGATTTGGCAATAATTTATGAAAATAGAATGTTTGTTATAAGCAGTTGGAAAAATTTATGTGGTTTTTTTAAACTATTTTTTATAAATAATTTAGTTCCTTTTGACAAACATTCAGAAAGATGTAGAAATGCTCTGGATGGTTTTTTAAACCATAGTTTTACGAGAACAATGTATAAGTATCTTAAAATTCTAAAAGAAAAACCAGATTTTACTATAAAAGAACTAATAATGATAACAAATCATCGTCCAGTATCTATGTTAAACACTTTAAGAAAAAAACAGTATTCAGAGTTTATTGAAATTAAAGGAAAAGGAGTAAATAAAAACCTTCTTAAAATTTCTATAACAAATGAAGGGGAAAACTTCATCAAACTCATAGAGCAAATAAAGGAGGTTTACAATGAAAGATGTAAATATAGAAAAACTAAAGAAAAAGAAGAAAATAAATGAACTTTTAGAATTTGGAATTCTAAATATTGACAAACCAAGTGGACCAACATCATTTAATGTTTCAGATTCTGTTAGAAAAACATTGGGTCTTAGAAAAACTTCTCACTTCGGGACTCTAGAGTAATGCTAAGAAATTAGTGTTTCAGAGAAATCCAAAAGTTACAGGAGTTTTACCAATTGCACTAAACCGAGCATGTAAACTAACAGGATATTTTATTTCACATGATAAAGAATATGTTGGAATAATGAGATTTCATGAAGAAATAGATCAAAAAACAATTGAAGTTGCAATTAAAAAAAAGTTTTTAGGAGAAATTACTCAAATGCCTCCTGTAAAATCAAGAGTTAAAAGACAAAACAGACAAAGAACAATTCACACTTTCAAAATCCTTGAACAATCACAAGAAAATTCAAAAGATTTTGTTTTTCAATCAAAAGTTCAAGGAGGAACATATATACGAAAATTAATAGATGATTTAGGAAAAGAATTAGGAATTGGGGCACATATGTTAGAATTAAGAAGAATAAGTGCAGGTATTTTTGATGAATCAAATTCTTACACTTTATATGATTTAAAAAAAGCAGGTGAAGAATATAAAAAAGGAAATCAAGAAAGATTACAGCAAATGATTATTCCTGCAGAAATAGTTTCCCAAGTGTATCCAGAACTCCAAGTAAAATCAAATAATTTAAAGCAATTTTTAACAGGTAAGTCAATTTTAAACACAGACTTAATTGAAGAAAGTATTTTTGAAAAAGGGGAAATTGTTAGTGTATTTACAGGAGAGAGATTTATTGGAATGTATGAAATAACAAAAGAACAACAAACATTTGCACGACCAAAATTTGTTTTGCAACCTTTAGAATAGAAATATTTATATACTTAGATGCTTTTTTGATATCAATTGATATAAAATGAAGACAATTAATAAACCAAATAACTCTGCAAGATATCCCAATTTAAATACAGTTTTAATGGTGGAAGAAATCTTAGAAAAAAATAGAGACATTCCAATTAAATTTTCAGAAATCAGAAAAAAATTACCTAAACAAATAATGCATCAAACATTAAAATTAATTTTATTATATCTCTGGAAAAGTGGAAAGATAATTTATGGGCCCAAAGGTATTCAGTGGATTTATTCTGAGCCAAAACATTTAAAGGAAATGATGAAAGGTTCTTTGGAGGTTTAAATGTTCTTTGGAAAAGAAGTGAGAATTTTCTTGAAAGATAATGCCAGAAAGTCATACTTAAAATTAAAGAAAAAAAATGACAAAGAATCTCAAAGCATTTTAAGTGCTTTTGAAAGAATTAAAAATATTCTAAAAGAAAACCCTCAATTTGGTGACCCTTTACCGAAACAATTAATTCCAAAAGAAATAAAAAAGCAAGGGATAAAAAACCTTTATAGAGTAGAGTTATCAAATTATTGGAGAATGATTTACACTATAGAGGGAAATCAATTAAACATTTTAGTTTTTGTGCTTAAGATATTTGATCATAAAGAATATAATAAATTTTTTAGATATAAATAAAAATGAAGCATTTCATATATTTTTCATCAAAAGCAGTAACTTCTGGAAAAGCATTAGCTAGCCAAGATTTAATGAAAGCAGGAAGAATGGACATTGCAATACATTCATTTATTCAAGGTGTTTTTCTAAGTCACAATATCAGGGAAGATGTAACTTTTCATTTTATATTTTATGGGATGCCAGACCCTCCAAAGCATATAGAAATTCAAGCTCATCCAGATTTAGAACTTTCAAAAAAAGATGTTGCAGGTTTAATTAAAAAAATTCTCTACAAGTACAAAGTTGGACAAAAAACAGAAGTTTTACCAGGATGTTTTATTGAGAAAAAAAGTTTTCTTAATGTTATTCAAGATTTATTCAATAAAGATATTCAGATATTTATTTTAGATAAAAAAGGACAAGATATTCGGCAAGCAGAAATATCTAAAAATTGTGCATTTATTTTAGGAGATCATGAAGGTTTGCCTCAAAAAGAAATGAAAAGATTAAAAAAAGAATTAATTCCAATATCTGTTGGTCCAAAAATGTATTTTGCATCTCAAACAATTGCAGTTGTTAATAATGAATTAGATAGGCGAGTAAGTTCGTGGTAGAGAGAAAATTAAAATCAATGCTCGTACGAACTTGGGAGAAGAGGAATTTAATTCCAAAACCTTTAATAATTTCTAAACCTTTATTTAATAATATTTAAATTAAAATGAAAAAAGCAGTTAGATTATATATACAAGGAACAGTTCAAGGTGTTTTCTTTAGAGCATTTATTAAAGAGCATGCAGAAAGAAACAATGTTAAAGGATTTATTAGAAATTTAGAAGATGGTAGGGCAGAAGTGTTTTTAGAAGGAGATCCTAATGATGTAAATAAAATGATTGAATTATGCAAAAAAGGTCCAAAACATTCCCAAATAAGAAAAGTTGAAATTAAACCAGAAAAATTTCAAGAGTTTAAACATTTCAAAGTTTTACATATTTAAAATGCTTATAATAAATTCAGATGGTGGTGCAAGGGGAAATCCAGGACCAGCAGCAATTGGAATTATAATTAGAAGGAATGATAAAATTATAGAAAAATACTCTGAAAAATTAAAAACAAGAGTAACTAATAATGTTGCAGAATATATTGGGTTAATAAGAGCTTTACAAATAGTGTTAGAAGATTATGAAGAAAGAGAAATAACTTGTTGTTTAGATTCTGAATTAGTAATAAAGCAACTTCTTGGCCAATATCGAGTTAGAAACCAGGTTTTATTAAAACTTTTTCTTAAAGTCCAAGAATTACAAGAAAAGTTTGATAAAATAATTTACAAACATGTCAAAAGAAAAGACCCTTTTCAAAAATTAGCAGATTATGTTCTTAATAAAGAGTTAGATGAGCAAACAGAAGAAGCGAAATAATTATGTAATTTTAAAATGGTAACAATGTGGGAAGATTTATAAATCAGATATATTTAATAATTCCATGAAACTAAGTCATAAAGCAGCACTTTACACAATTTTAGGCCTTTCAATTGGTTATCTTGGACTCCCTGGTTGTTTTACAAAAAACAATTCTCAAGAGGGAAATAAATACAAAGCATTGGATGAAATTATTATGATGGCTATTCCAGATTCAGCAAGGCTTCAAGACCCAGATTATAATAAATTAGAAGTAAGTACAGATATGAAAGTTAATTTTACAGAACAAGATAAGGAAAAGATAGCTTCTAAAAAATTTCCTACACTAACAAAACTTGTTGACCTTTTTTCTAAAAATATAAATTATCATGAAAATGAAACCACATCCTTTGAAACAATGATTGATAACATTAAACAAAATTATGAGATTGAAGGTGTGGAAATGACTGGGGGAGATGCACTTTATATAAAATATTTTTATTGGGATAAACAGAAAAATAAAAAAACATTTAATTTAGTGCTTTTAGATAAAACTAAAGTTTCACTAGAAACATTAATAAAAGAAATAAAAGAAATAAGAAAAATTAAATAAATTATTTATGCTGCTGCGTTTCCACAACAATTTGTTGGTCCACAATCTTTTCCACCACTATATGACTTGCATGTTTGCTTACATTTGGTATCTCCAATTCCATCCCCATTACAATCATACCAATCATAGGATTTACAATCACGACTATCTATGCATCCTTGAGGCTGATCCCCCCCTCCAAATTTTTCATAAACCAAATTTCCTTCTGAATCGTATTTAACTTCATAACCTTTTAAAATATCAAAATTTCCTGCGTTAGAAAGATAAAAGTTTCCAAGAACTCCAAAGTCTTTACCAATTAAACCATCTGGAACAGTTCCTTCTGGAATCCAATAACAACCTTCTGTAGCAATACATACTGATGGACCTGTTATTGTTCTACAAATCTCTGGGGATCCTGTGCAATATCCTCCATTTATAGCGGCACTTCCTCCAACAGCAACATCTGGAGCAACCTCTTTCTTCCTTAAAAAATCAAAGAAAGCATTACCAGTCATATTTGCTTTATTAAATGCAATAGCAGCAAGAATCAAAGCTATGATTGCAATAACAGCTAAAACTAAAATCCACCAATTAAAATTATTTTGTTTTTTAACCATATATATTCATACCTCCTTTCAATTTTATATGCAACATGAAGTTGCTAATGTTATTATATGAAAAAATTATTATTTAAAGATTTGTATTAGGGAGTGGGTAAAACCAACAAAAATATAAACTTATTTTTTCTTGATTAAACTATGGGAAGAGAACAACAAATAATAAATGAAAGAAAAAGAAAATTAAATGAATTAAAAGAACAAGGAATTAATCCTTATCCTGCCAAGACAGATAAAAAACAAACTTGTCAAGAATGTTTAGATTCTAAATTATCAACAAAAGTTATTACAGCAGGGAGGATTATGACAAAAAGAGAATTGGGAAAGATATCTTTTGCAAGATTAAAAGATGGAACTTCTGAGGTCCAAATTGTTTTTCAACAAGATGAAACTCCTGAAAAAGCAAGAACTTTGTTTAAAAAATATATTGATATTGGAGATTTTATAGAAGTATCTGGAAAAACATTTAAAACAAAAACAAGAGAGACATCAATTTTAGTTGAAAATATAAAACTGCTTTCAAAATCAATATTGCCTTTGCCAGAAAAATATCATGGATTAAAAAGTGAAGAAGATAAATTAAGAAAAAGATATTTAGATATTTTAACAGATGAAGATGTAAAAGAAATTTTCATAAAAAAATCAAAATTTTGGAATACAATTAGAGAATTTTTAATAAAAAAGGGATTTATCGAGGTGGAAACTCCTGTTTTAGAAACTTCTGCAGGAGGAGCAGCAGCAACTCCATTTAAAACACACCATAATGCTTTGGACATTGATGTTTATTTAAGAATTTCAATGGGAGAATTATGGCAAAAAAAATTAATGGTTGCAGGTTTTGAAAAAACATTTGAAATTGGAAGACAATTTAGAAATGAAGGTATGGATATGGAACACCTACAAGATTATACTCAAATGGAATTTTATTGGGGATATGCAAATTATAAAGATGGTATGAAATTAGTTGAAGAAATGTATAAAAAAGTAGCTAAAGAAGTTTTTGGAACTTTAAAATTCACAACACATGGTTATAACTTTGACTTAGGTAAAAAGTGGGAGGTTTATGATTATGAAAGTTTAATTGAAAAAAATACAGGAATAAATATATATGCTTCTGATAAAAAGGAGATTATGAAAAAATTAAAAGAATTAGAGCTTGATTTCGATCCAAATGTTGATAAGTGGAGAATGGTAGATTTATTATGGAAGCATTGCAGAAAGAAAATTGCAGGGCCAGGATTTTTAATAGGACAACCAGTGGAATTATCTCCTTTAGCAAAGAGAATATCTGAAGATCCAAGAAAAGTTCAACAATTTCAAATAATACTTGCAGGTTCTGAAATGGGAAATGGATATTCTGAGTTAAATGATCCTTTAGATCAAGAACAAAGATTCGAAAGACAAGCTAAACTAAAAGAAGCAGGAGATACAGAAGCCCAAGATCATGATAAAGATTTTGTTGAAGCTTTAAAATACGGAATGCCACCAACATGCGGTTTTGGAGTTTCAGAAAGATTATTTAGTTATTTAATAAACAAACCCATTAGGGATTGTGTAATTTTCCCTTTAATGAAACCAGAAGATACAAATAAAAATAAAAAACAAGAAAAATAAAATGACTTTAATAATAAAATCAAATATTCGAAAAACAGTAAAAGATTTAGATAAAGAAAATTTTGTTTCATCTGTTGCAGATGAAGTTGAAATGGCTTTAGAAAGAAAAGTTGAAGATATTTTAATTCAAGCAATTAATCGAGCCAAAGAGAATAAAAGAAGAACCCTTCAAGCAAGAGATTTATAAATAGATACTACAATGTATATTTCATAAGATATATAATAGAAAATATATATTAAAACATATAAAATGCCAAGAAAAAAAATTGAAACAAAAAAAGAAGTGAAACAGAAGATCACAAAGAAAATAAAAAAAGAACCTGGTCCTAAAAAGAAAATATCAAGAGTATCTTCTCATTTTGTTTATATTCTGGCAATTGTAAGCATTATAGGGTTTTTAGGGATAATTGTAGATAGTTTTTTTGAAGTTAATATTGATGCATATGTTTCTTTTTTATGGTTAATTGTTATGGGCATTGGATTTATTTTAATCTCAAAACCAAAAGATCTTTATGAGGGAACAAGAGTAGGATTTGATGAAACAAAAGTTTCTAGATTAACAGCATTTATCATAGGTATTTTAGCAATAGTTGCAGGTGTTTTAAGTATACCTCAAATAAATATTCAGCATCCTGTTTTTCTAGCAATAAAAGGGGTTGTTAGTATAATTTCAATTATATTTATTGTAATTCAAACATGGATAATTCAGAATTGATTTAGATAGTCTAAAATATATATTCTAAAGGCTATATCATAATATATACAATATAAAAGATATATTCTGGAATATAGAATAATTTTTAACTTCTTTGTTCTTCTTTTAAATATGGAAAGAGTGAAAAAAGAAATCAAAGATAGAGTCATGAAGGAGATTAATAAAGCAGGAGATCCAGATAATTATGAAACTTCTTGGGATGAGAAAGGTAGATTTATATCTAAAAAAAAGTCCGAAATAAAAAAAGGAAAAAGTTCCAAAAGCAGAGGTGCAAAATTTGAATTAAAAGTTAGGCAAGACTTAGAAAACAAAGGAAGAATTGTTGATAAGTGGACTAATAATGTTGATCTAGAAGGAGACAAGGTAGTTCCGGCAAAAAGAAAATATAATCCTTTTAAAAAAGTTTTAGTAATTGGAACAGGTTTTCCAGATTTTATATCAATCAAATACCTTCATGACGAAGAATATAGTGTTATGGGGGTTGAAGTTAAAATTAATGGAATTCTATCAAAAATAGAAAAAGAAAAATGTGTGTGGTACCTCAAGAATAAAATTTTCTCGCAAATTTGGATTGCAAAAGCAGTTAAAATAGGAAGAAAAATTGAAATAGAATATGATGATTTTTCTGAAAAATATGCACACAAATTCTCTCAAAAGGAAATTAAACCTTCTACTGAAGAATAATAATATTTAAAATAAATCTCTTCTTAATATTTTTAATGAAAAGCGTGTTAACTTTCACCTTTTTGCTGGTGGTTTTTTTATGTTCTCCAGTATGTGCAATTCAAATAAATGAAGTTGAATTAAACCCGGGGTCTGGAAATGAATGGGTGGAAGTATATAATAATGGAGGTCAAGATATTAATATTTCCAACTGGGAACTTTATGAAGGATTATCTACTCCTAAAAGCATATATATTTTTCCTGAAAACACAATTATTAATTCAGGAGATTATTATGTTGCTGAATTAAATAATGCAAGAACATTAAATAATGGAGGAGATTTTGTGACTTTATATGATGATAATTTAACAAAAATTGATGAAACAGATTTATTTAAAGATTCAGATACTAATGATAAAACCTGGCAATTATGCAATTCAGAATGGATTTTTTTAGGATCTACAATGAATCAATCAAATAATTGTTCTAATCCTGATCCCCCCACAAATACAACAAACATCACAACCCCCACAAACACTTCTTTTAGTTCTCTTTCTGGAGAGGATGAATTAGTTGTACTAGAAGAATCTGAAACACAACCAATTTCAGATATTGGAATCAAAGAAACAGAAATTAAAGAAATTCAAACAATTAAATTAAATGAAGGTTCAAGTGAAGAAATTTCAGAGCCCAAAACTTTAAATAACAAAAATTATTCAGCATATTACCTAATAAGTTTTTGCTTTTTGCTTACCTTATTATATTTATTAAATCAAAGAAAAAGTAAAAAACAACCGAAAAATGAGTTCAAGTGAAAAAACAGTAACTGCAAATTTTATCTTAGAAATAATTGGAAAACCCAAGGAATATTTAGTTCAAGCTTTAGACGAAATGATTACAAAGATTAATTCAGAAGAACGTGTGGTTGTGACAAATAAAGTTATCCATGAACCTTTACCAATGAAAGATTCTAAAGAATTTTTTACAACATATGCAGAAATAGAAATTGAAGTAGAAGAACCAATCTTTTTAGCAATTTTAATGTTCAAATATATGCCTTCCCATGTAGAAATTGTATCCCCTGAAAGAATGGTGTTTCAAAACAATTCATTTTCAGATATTTTAAATGAATTAACCAGAAGGCTTCATGGTTATGACGAATTAGCAAGAATATTTCAATTAGAAAAGCAAGAAATGCAAAATAAAATTAATGAATTAACTCAAGCTAAAGAAGTTAAAAAATCAAAACCAAAAAAAGCAAAGAAAAAATAAATTATTTCTTTGAACCGATATTTAATAGGTTAAGAGGTTTTCCTTTTGTGTTTTTTCTTTTACTAATAAACCAAACTAAAATTAAACCAACAGCAATCATTAATACCCATCCAATTATCTTTGCACTATTATTTTTTTTCTCTAACGCACATTTTCCAAGACAGCAAAGAGAATCGCTTGCATAAAAAGTTGTACCCCCACATATTTCAGTGGTGTTACAAATAGATCCATTAACTTCATCACATGTTTTTGTTTTTGCTTCTTTTCGAGTTATTGTTTCTCCTGTATCTTCATTAATTATTATTTCTTCATTTGGGTCCTCATTAATAATATCTTCTTCAATAATGGTCCCTTCTCCTGTATAATTAAGGGTATTATTTTCTTCAATTGTTATATTTCCAGGAACATATATATTATATATTGGAGAAAAATAAACTGTATTTTCAGAACTTAATTTTATTTCTTTTAAAATTGTCATGTCTTCTAAACTAAATTCAATATCTTTTATTTCTCCAGATAGAATTTCTATTGAAGATGCTGATGTAGATGTTGTTTCATTTTCTGTTCCAAAGAAACTTGAGAAAAATCCTCCACTTTCAGAAACCATTTCTTCTGAATTTATATTAATTGTAATTGTTTCAGGTTGGAGATTTTGAACTTGGATCAAATAATCTTTGTCCACTATTTGTGCACCAGGAGATATCCAAAAGTCAGAAGTATTTCCAGTTATAGAAAAATTACCAATAATTGGGTCTTGACTTATTTGAGAACCATTCATATATCTAACATTTTTTATTTGAATAGAATAATTATCTGGAACTTTTTCAATTCCAAGTTTAGCATATATAAAAAATTGGTTTTCAACTTTAATTAAATCATATTCTGCAATAGAGGTTTGCATATGTCTTCTATAAAAGAAAATATCTCCCTTATTTATATTATCTACAAAGTTTCCAGAAACTTTTGCAATAAGTGTTTCACCTCTATCATATTCTGAATTTAATTCAATAGAAACACTACAAACAAAAGGCAGAAATAATATCAAAAATAAACCTGCACTTAAAAGAATTTTTAGAGTCTTCATTTTATTGACCCATATCTTTTAACTTTTTAAGAACATCATTAAGTTCTCCTGATCTTTGAGGAGGTCTTCTTTGAGGCATTGGTCTTCCTTGAGAAGGCAATATTCTTCTTTGAGGTGGCCTATTCATATTTCCAGGTCCTGCTCCAGGATAATATGGTGGCCCTCTTTTTTGTTGCATTGAAGAATTTCCAGTTCCACCTTTTCTTGTTTTTATTTTTAATATAATTTCTTTTATTTTATCTCTAAATAATACTGCAACTAAAGCAACCACAATTAATATGAATAATACCCAAATCCACCATTTACCTCCAGATTTTTTAGAAGGTATAACTGGACTTGAAGACAGGCAACAAGTATCTCCAAATGCACAAGAATATACAGATGTTTCTTCATATCCACTTCCACAATAACTCATACAACTTCCAGAATTTTCTTCACAATCATATTCATCTCCAGAAGATATTTTTTCACATGTTCCTTCTACGCAACATTTTTCTCCAAATTTTAAATCAAAAGTTGAAACTTCTTCTCCACTTTTACAATATTCATTTGAAGCACATATTTCTCCAGATAAATCTGAACAGGTTGTTTCTTTATTGTCAGTATCACAACATAAATATAATCCAGGACAGTCAAATTCATATAAAATTTCTCCCTGGCAATTCATACCTGAAGTACAAAAAAATCCATTTTCTTCACAATCATCATCATCATTTCCAGGACCAAAACCATCATCACAGCAAACCAATCCAGCTTCACAATCATATTGATTTAAAGTATTATTTGAAGAACAACTACCTGGAGTAACACAATTATGTCCTGCAAGTTCACAATCTACTCCACCTGGCCCTCCACCTCCATATTCAGGCCATATTGAATGCAATATAAATGCATTATTAATTATATTTCCAGCATCCCAGCAACCATCTGAACCTTGAACTTCCATTAATAACCATTCTTTTGTGCCTGTTTTTTCTTCAATTCCATCTTCCCCTTGAAAAGGATATAGTTCTAAAGGAGTATCATAATATTTACTATTTGTAGCATAATTTTGCCACCATTTTCCAGATATTTGATTTTCTAAAATTTGGGTTCTATAATCTATATCATTTGTAATATAATATAAAAAAGATTCAGGAGAATATCTTTTATTTTCAGAAGCTTCACTAATTAAATAAGGCATATACATATCTATTTCACGTCCAACACTATTTAATGCAAGTGCAGCCCATAAATTATTTTCATAATCACAAGATATTCCACTCTTTGAAAAACAATATGAATTTATTTTTTCTTCAGTTGTTGAACCTGCATTTCCAGAATGAGGATATTTTGAAACATAGATGGTAGGAACATCTTTTTTCTTATATAATAGTGTTGTTAAAAAATCTTCATCACAAGAAGTAGTAAATGTTTCATCATAACAACTAGGATCAATTGATAACCAATATCCACTTGAAGTTATAGATAAACAAGGATCAATTTTATTTCCAGCAAGTGTTATTTTCTTATCTTCTCCAATATTAAAAGCAAATGTTTTTGATCCATGTTTTGTAGTACAAGATGTTTTAGTTAAACTATCTATTTCTAGAAACCAATCTAAGTTGGTTGGAGTTGCATTATGGGCCAATAACCAATTTTCTGCTAAAGTAGTGTCTTCAGAATTTTCATCTAATGCAAGAAGTGCTTGTGAAGTAATTTTTATGTCACAATTTGATTTTGGCCAACATTCCATATTTAGAGAAGCATCATAAACTTCTGTTTCACATCTTCCAACAGCTAATAATGAAAAAATAGTTTGATCTAAAGTCATTCTAGAGCAGTCTTTAGCATCAATTGCATTATTTAAACAATTATAAGCCAAAGAAACTTTTTCACTTTCTTCTTCTACTGTAAATGCAGTAGAGATAATTGCCATGTTTATTAATAAAACTAGTATTAAAAAAATAAATACACCTACCCTTTTTTTCATATTATCTTTAGTAAATTATTCTTTTTAAATATTTAGGAATTTTTTATCTTATCTTTTTTATTATCTTTATTTTTTGTCTTAACAAAATTCTTTCTGATAACATAATTTAATGGATTTTTAATTTTTCCACAAAATCCATCTGGAGAACAGATTCCAACTTCTTGATAAAATCTTTTACAATTTGGGGGAAGTTTTGGTTTTTTATTATATGCCCATTTTAATTGACCTTGAATATATCCTTTTTTTAATGGAGGTTTATTTTTTCCATTCCATTCATAGATTTTCTTTTCTATTTCTTCTTTTTCCATTCCAACTGACCGAAATAAGTTCATTAAAATAAATAAAGACCTTTTTTTCCCATCTTCAACACCTTTTAAAATATTTTTAATGCATGGAGGAAATTGGTCTTCTTTTAATTCATTTAATTTAATTGGTTTAAAATTAGCATATTTTCCAGTTATTTTTTCATCTGTTTGCCCTTCAGATATCTCTCTATTTTTAAACCAATCTAATGCTTCAACAATTAATTCTTTTGCTTCATCTTTTTTAGCTTCTGGAGAGAACTTTCTAATTTTAACCTTTAAAGGATTAGCATGTTTAGGTTCAAAATCATCTAATTCATATTTTGTTAACACAACACTCGATAGTCCTGTCTTTTCATGGAGCGAGTTATGCAACAAAATGCAGTTCCCCCCAACAAAATTTTCATCATTTTCAATAGAGAGATCATAAACATATTTATTTTTTGATTTAATTTCTTTAATTTCCTTAACTTTAATAAAAGAAGCATCTCCATTTACCAAAGACAATATTTCATTTGTAGGATTTAATTGTTTTATGAAATTCTTACTTCTACTTATAATCTTTTTGTTAAGATATTGATTTTTCCACCTTGATTTAAGAATTGATTCTTCTAGACCAAGCTCCTTAATAGGAAATTTATTTGTTAAAGACTCTTTTATCCTTTTAGAATTTGATTTAAAACCCAATTTTTCAACATCTTTTTTGCCTTGGATTATAAAAACATATTGTTCTGTATTTGACTTTGCCCATCTAGTAACATGTCTGGTACTTAAAGAATATCCTATTCCAATAGAGGCGAATAAAAAACACAAATCCTCCTGCAATTTTTTACTTGCTGTAGATATAATTATTTTTGCCCATTTTTTTTCTAAATGGCCATCTCCGTCTATATAACTATGAATAAATTCTTTCTTAAGAATCTCATCTACTTGCCAAATTAAAGAAGGAACTCTTTTATTTCTTGCATTTATCCCACAATTAAATAATTTTTTTAAAATTAACTTAAGTATGTTTGAATTAATTTCTATTTGTATTGCTGTTTTGTGGGGTTTTCTTATATTTGGTTTTAATTTCAATGTTTTGAGAATATTAATACAATCACTAATCAATTCTTTTTCATGTGCCCCAAAAGAAAAATATATTCTGTCTCTTTTTTTATCACAACAACCTTCAGACATATAATAGCCCAATAATCTCATTAATTTTTTATTAATTTTTAATTTATTTGGGATTTTAAAAGCTTTACCCCCATGATGAGACATTTTTAAATTTGCACCTTTAAATTTATTTTTTAGTTGAGGATATTCTTGAATAAGTATACTATAAACATCTAGGGGTAAGATGTTGTATGCTTTCCAATTATAAAAATTAATTTTTTTTCTTTTAGGAACATTTAATTTGTAAATTTTATCAAAAACATTTTTATCAAAATCACATAAGAAAATGTGCTTTTTTTTATTAACAAAATCTTTTTTAATAAATTCCTCGGAAAGAATTATTTCTTTTTTAGTTTCCTTAATTGAAGACACTTTTCTAAGCGAAACAAGATAGTCTCCTGCATTTATTTTATTTCCTTCTATAGTTTGAATTTTTCCATTTTTTAGTATGAAAAGAGAATGCCCCGAAGTTACTTTAATTTTTCTTCCAGATTCCAATGTTATTTGAAAGAGTTTTTCATTAATTATATGCCTTATTGCTTTCGTTACTTTGCCAAATCTTGTTTTATTATTTTTTAAATTAAATGAAATTGTTTTATAATTAAGATTAGAAATATCCTCAATTTGTAATTTAGAGTCTTTCTTGAAAAATTTATCAATAAATTTTCCTATTTTAATCACTTTCATATTTTCTCCCTTTTTAATAAAGATAGGTTCATCAAAATTTACTGAATAAGGTGCCCTAAATAAATGTCTTGGAGAAATTAAAATAAAATCCAATCCCATTAGTCCAAATAAGTCTATTTCTTCTGTTGATGAAAACGATCTTGGGGAAGTTGTAGAATCTAATTTACATTTTTTACATTCATATGTTTCTTTTGATCTTTTTTGCACTAATTCTCTTTTGCATTCTGGACAAAAATATTTTTCTCTCAAAAAATCTTTTGGTATTTTTTTTGTTTCACCAATTCTACAAAAATTACAATATAATTCCACCTTTTCATAGATGTCTGCCATTTCATTACAATTTTTACATTTAATTCCTCTTTTTATTTTAGCATTTTCAAATTGAGAATAAAAATCATCTGGAAGAGATTCTTTAAACACTTTCTCAGAATAATATCTAATAAATTCAATTAACTTTCTTGGAAGCTCTGGAAATAAATCTGAAGTAGAAATTCCATTAATTGTTTTTGGAAAAGCATCCCATGGAATTAAAATATGAAAACCCTTTGAACCTGAATATTTCAGCCCCACATTTTCAATTCCAAATCTGTTTAGAGTTTCAATAACTGCTTGAGCAGCTAATCGCGCATAATTAAAATATTTACAATCAATATCAATTAAAAGGTCCCATCCTGTCCGAAGCTCATTAAATTCTCCTTCATTAAGTTCAGTAGATATTCTAAGTGCATCTTTCCATATCTCTTCAGAACAATGAAAAGAGGTAGCTCCTTTTTTTACTAATTCAAATATGTCTCCTGTATATTGCAGACTATCTGGACGTTTTCCAAAACCTTCAAAATATTGAGGGACTGTCTCCCGATTCTTACAAAACTCAAATATTGCCTTTTGAACCTCTGGATTTGAATAATATATATTCATAATTCCATGAATTCTTTTCTTTCTAATTGAATCTTCTACCATATCTTAAACTAACATAAAAGATTTATATAAGTGCTTTGTTATTATTGCATAGCAATATAATATAGGATTTAGTAGGGGAGTCAATTAAATATGGTTTTTATCCAAATATTTAAATACAACTTTTATTTAAGATTATAATAATGAGATATTTGAAAGGAGGTATTTAGATATATATGGTTAAAAAACAAAATAATGCTTGGATAGTTTATGTTATTGCAATAATTGCTATCGCTGCTTTGATTCTTGCTGCACTTGCATTTAGTAAAGCTAATATGACTGGAAATGCTTTTTGGGATTTTTTAAAGACTAATAATGAAAAGGTACAAGTTACTCCTGATTCTTCTACAACAAGTGGCACTTATGGCTTGCTTGGAGAAGTTTATCTTGCAGATGGTGGAAATTTTGAGAATTTGATAAATTATCAAGTAGAATATGATAAAAATGGAAACAAGATGTATGAGCTTATGGATGGCGGAATCCTATTAGTTCCTGGAGAAGGATATAAATTTGTTAAGAATCTTGAGGGAAGTTATGATCTTATAGATCTTATAGATCCTGAAGGAGATTCTTCTCAGGGGGGTTGGAAATGTACTGGAAGTTGTAGTGGGAGTAATTGTAATCAAGAGAGCTGTGATCAAGAAGAGGTTTGGCCCACAAATAATTTGGCTTGTGTATGCGCCGGGTCTGGATGTGGAAACAAAAATTGTAAACATGTCAGATCTTCAGCCTAATAAATTTCTTTTATTTTTCTTTTTTTAAAACCTAGTTTTTACTCTCCAATATAATATAGTATAGTAGGCAAATGCTTAAAAAACAAGGCACCTTAAATATAAAATGTTAGTTAAATTAGAAAATCCCACATTATTCTCAAAATCCATAGATTTAATCTCAGAATTAGTATTAGAAGTAAGATTAAAATTTACAGAATTTGGAATGTGCATAACTGCAATTGATCCTGCAAATGTTTCTATGGTTAATTTTAGGATTCCAAAATCAGCTTTTATAACATATGAAGCAGGACAAGAATCCTTAGGTGTAAATTTAGATAATCTTAAAAAAATATTAAAAAGATGTGGGGCAAAAAGTTCTTTAATATTAGAGCAAAAAGAAAACTTTTTAGAGATTAGAATTGAAGATAGAATCAAAAGAGTTTTTAGTTTAAATTTAATAGAAATAGAAGCAGAAGATAAAGAACTTCCAAATTGGGAGTTTTCATCTATAGTAGAATTAAATTCTCAAGATTTTGTTGAATCTATTGAAGATTGTGCAGTTGTATCTGATGCTTGTTCTTTTATTGTTAAAGATGGTAAATTTTTGATTGAAGCAAAAGAACTTAATTCTGCAAGATCTGAATTTTCTTCAGATGAAGCTTCAATTAAAGCTGAAAATTGTTCAGCAAGATATAGTTTAGAATATTTACAAAAATTCATAAAAGGTTCAAAATTATTTGATAAAACAATTTTAAATTTTGCACAAGATCATCCTCTGAAAATTGATTTAAAAAAACCAGATTTAAATCTTAGTTTTATTTTAGCTCCTCGAAAAGAAACAGAAGATTAATGGAATGTTTATAAATTAAATCTTCTTATTTAAATCATGAATATTAATTCACAAAAAAGAGGGCAAGTTACAATTTTTATTATTGTTGCAATAGTAATTGTTGTTCTTGGAGTTTTATTATTTCTTTTTTATCCAAAAATTTCAACCACATCTACTTTTGATGTTGAAAACCCAGAAGCATTTATCCAAGATTGTGTTGAAGATGATTTAAATGATTTAATTCAAACTCTTTCAAAACATGGAATAAGCATAGATCCAGTAGAACCATTTGCATGGTATGAACAAGAAAAATTACAATATTTATGTTACACCCCAAATTATGATGAAGCTTGTGCAAGGTCTCCTCCTTTTTTAATTGAAAGTTTTCAAGAAGAAATTTCTGAAAATATAAAACCAATAATAGATTCTTGTTTTGAATCTTTAAAACAATCATATGAATCAAAATCATATACTGTTGTTATGAAAAAGTCTTTAAGAGATCCAAAAACAGCAATTCTTCCAGAGCAAATAAATATAGGTATTTCAAATTATGAATTAACAATTACAAAACAAACAACAGGAAAATATGTTTCTTTTAATATTATTTTAAACAATAATCTTTATGAACTTTTGAATCTTGCCTCAAATATATTAGGGGATGATGTCCAGGTCGGCCAAGCAGATAAATCAAAATATATGTTGGAAAATATTGGGCTTGAAGTTACGGGTCCAGAATATACAGATGGAACAAATATTTATGTTATTAAAGATAAAAACACAGGGCAAATATTTCAATTTGCATCAAGGAGTTGGGTGTCTCAACCAGGAGTATAATGAATAAAAAAGTTTTAATTTTTGTAGGTGCAATTTTTTTATTAGTGTTAGCTTTTGGATTTGTTTCTGCTGAAACTTGTTGTGTTAAACCTTTAGAGGGAAAATGGTGCCAAGATGATCTTCCAGCAGATCAATGTGATATTTCTACTCCAACACCTTGTAAATTATTTAAAGGATGTTTAACTGGGACAGGGGTAAGTGAGAATACAGGGGAATGTTCTTCAAACGCATATAAAGCTGAGACAGAAGCAGCAGGAAATTCTTGGTTTGATGAACCTTTAGCAAGTGTATCTGTAACTGGAGTAAATGTTTGTAAAAAAGGTTGTTGTTTTTATGGAGAATCTACAAGCCTTTTAACATTTTCAAAATGTCAAGCAGTGTCAACTGCGCTTGGAATGAGAACTAATTTTGACCCAACAATAACAATTGAATCTCAATGTTTAAGTTTATCAAATCCAAATGAAGAAGTAGCATGTGTTTTTACAAGTTCATTATCAAGAGATTGTACAAGAACAACAAGAGAAAAATGTAATTCTTTGGGTGGAGATGCTGAAGCAGGATATTTATGTACTGCTTCAAGATTAGCAACAGATTGTGCTAAATCTGGAAATACTATATGTTATAAAGGAAAAGTTTATTTTACAGATACTTGTAATAATTTAGCAAATATTTATGACGAAAATATGTTTTCTAAAAATTCAGGTAATTGGAGTGAAATTCAAGAAGATTATTGGACATATATTAAAAATCCAAGTGAAACTGATTGTACAATAGATCCAAACCTTGCTTTTTCTTCTTCATGTGGAAATTGTAATGAAATTGAAGGAACTATTTGTAGGTCCTATAATGAAGCAAAAAATAATGAGGTAAACTCTGGAATGATTGCTCCGAAAAATGGAAATTTTGTTTGTGCAAGTATGGATTGCACTCATGATACTAACAATAACAATGTGTTTGATATAGGAGAAAGTTATAAACATGGTGAAAGCTGGTGTGCTGAAACAGAGGGAATAGTTCCACACATTCAAATAACAAATGAAACAGGAAAATTCTTAGACAATACCCGGTCTTTATTAACAAATTTTATACCAGGTACTAGTAAAAATGGTTTTAAGCAATCTTTTTCAGAATCTTATAATTTTTATAATCTCCCTGGAAGTAGATATGTTAGATTATCTTGTGTAGATGGAACAGTATATGAAGATTTTTGTGCAGATTATAGGGAAGAAGTTTGTATGGAATCTACAATGGGTGCCAGTACAGATAATTTTAGGGTGGCTAGTTGTGTAAAAAACAATTATATTTCTTGTGGAAATTACACAGATAAAACTTCTTGCGAAGATGGACTTTTTTGTAAATGGATTTATGGGTATAGGTTTGATGGTCAAAATTTAAATTCTATTGATGATAGAGAAGAAGAAGACCAAGGTTCTTGTATTCCTTTATTTTCTGCAGGATTAAAAATATGGGTTTCTGAAGGAGAAGAATATCCAACAGAGGCTATATGTGATTCTGTTAGTTTTGCAGATGCAATAATATATGAAACCTCGTGGACAAGAGATAGAACAAATTTCCCAGATAAACCTTTATGCGATACCTCTGGAACAGATAAAAACTTTGATCACACTTCAGATTGTTCAGATAAATGTTATATGATTCCTACCTATGGGAGAACAGAAGCAGAAGGAGATTATTTTAGTTTAAAAGAATTAATGAATCTTCATAAAGGAGAGGATATCGGGGAAAACTTGAATGATGCTTGTCTTTCAGATAGAAAATCTTATTATTGTGATGGAAAAACAGGTGAAGTGGGAGGGCAAAGTCCAGATTGTGCAGGAGATGGTAGTGGAAAAATAATGCCTTTGTTTTTTAGACATGATGAATGGATACTTTCAATTAAAGATCGAGCAAGATCTATAGGAGACTGTGGATATAAACCCGGAATTCTTATGGATGATCTTAAAGGATTAAATCCAGATTTAGAAACAATTTATGCAATCTATCAAATAGATGGTGGAAAATCTTATGATGCTCAAAAAATTTATGAAGGAGATTTTTCTCCAGTATATACTTATGCCTTAGCATAAATATTAATAAAAAACTAAAATAAAATGAAACAAAAAAAAGAAAACAAAAAAAAGAAAACAAAAAAAAGAAAACAAAAAAAAGAAAAGAAACTAAGTAAAAAAGAAAAGCAAATTAAAGAAGAAAAAAAGAAATTTAATAGAACTGTGATAAAAACAGTTTCAATTTTAGTAATCTTTTTGTTGATATTTTTTATAGTGGATATGTCTGTTTCTTTAAAAGGGGGTCCTTCCTCTTTTAAATCGGTTTCAGCAGTCGTTGTATTAGCGTTGGGTATTGTTATTTTAATAGTGGCTCTTATAGTAATTGCTCTAACAGCACTTGTTTCATGGATAGCTGGTTGGTTTGATAAAAATATCTCAATGGAAATGTATACTTATCTAGTTCAAGTGTGGCAACCCCCAATTGGTGGAGAAAATTGTGTTAAATGTAATGAATTAAGATATGGTTGTAGTGAATATCAATGTCATGCTCTAGGTCAATCATGTAATTGGATAAATGATGAACAAGAATCAGGTATTTGTGTTTGGGATAATATAGGGGACAGCAAACCCCCAATTATTTCTCCAGATAAATCTGTGTTAAATGAAAATTATGATTATTTTCCAATGGAGGCAATATCTCCTCCTGAAAGAGGAGTTTATATAAAATATTTAGATTCAGATATTAATGGATGCATACCTGCTTTTACAAATTTAACATTAGGAATATATACAGACGAACCTGCTATTTGTAAGGTAGACATACAAAGAAGAGCAAATTATAGTTCAATGATGTTCCCAACAAACCATGGGGGAATTCCTGCTTATAACCACTCATTATTTTTACCTTCTTCTGCTTTTCCAAGTGCAAGTGCTTTAAATGCATTAAACATAACAATTGAACAAGGAAGTGAAGATAATTTGTTTTATTTTAGATGTATAGATACAAATGGAAAACCAACAACTTCAAATTTCCTAATGGAATTTTGTGTTGATCAAGGACCAGATTTAGCACCTCCAAATATAACTGGAACAAGTTTCGCGCATGAACCAGCATACATTGGTCATGGCATTGAAAGTACATATTTTGAAGTTTACATAAATGAACCTGCAGATTGTAGATGGGATTTCCAAGATTTAAATTATGAACATATGAATTATAATATGCAAAATTGTTCCCAAAATGCTGGAGATTATTTTAAAGGTTTAGATTATGGTTGCTCTGGAAATTTGACAGGAATTCAATCAGAAGAATCTACAAATTATTATATTAGATGTAAAGACCAACCATGGTTAGAATTAACAGAGCCTTTCTCTAGAAATAAAAATGAACAATCATATATTTTAACTCTTTTAGGAGCACCACCTTTAGTAATTGATGAGATTTTAATAAATGATAAAGAAAATGGGATATTGATAAAAGATTCTACAAACACAATTCCAGTTGAAATTAAAATAAAAACATCTGCAGGTGCAGAAGAAGGAAAATCAAAATGTTATTATAAATTAGAAGGATTTCCAACTTTTGAAGAATTCTTTAATACCGACGCTGTTGAAAGCACTCAAATGTTTTATTTAGAAGCAACAGCTCAAGGAAAAGAATATTCAATTCCAGTTAAATGTGAAGACATTGCAGGCAATGCTCAATTTTCAGAAGCAAATTTCACATTAGAAAAAGATATAACTGCCCCAGAAATTTCAAGAGTTTATCAAGAAAATGGAAAAATGAAATTAATTACAAATGAACCTGCAGAATGTGTATATTCTCTTTTAACAGATTGTGATCAATATTTATTTGAAGATGGGATTTCAATTGAATCTGATAATGGATTTGAACATTATTTAGATTGGAATGATGATACAAACACATATGTTAAATGTGTGGATATGTATGGAAATCAACCAATTGCAAACAACAAATATGTTTGTTCAATTATTTTAAGAGGTTCTGAATATTCTTCTTAATTTAATTTTAAACTCAATATTTATAAATTAAATCTTCTTGTTTAAATAATGAAGAGTGGTGTAAATAAAAGAGGGCAAGTGACAATTTTTATTATTGTTGCAATAGTTGTAGTGGGTTTAGGAATTTTATTTTATTTTCTATATCCAAAAATGTTTTCATCAACAGGTTTTGATGTTAAAAATCCTGAAAATTTTCTTCAAAATTGTATTGAAAAAGAATTAAAACAAACAGTAGATTTAATATCTCTTCAGGGTGGAGAAATAAATCCAACAAATTATTATTTATATCAAGATGAAAAATTAAATTATTTATGTTATACAAATGAATATTATAAATTATGTTCTGTTCAAACACCTTTTTTACAAAAATCAATAGAAGAACAACTTTCTAAAAATATGTCTACAAAATCAAAAGAATGTTGGAGTTTATTAATTGAAAAATATCAAGATAAAGGATATTCTGTTTCTTCAAAACCAGGTACAATTAAAGCAGAAATTCTTCCAGGAAAAGTTGTTTTAAGATTATTAGATTATGAGATATCTGTTAAAAAAGATGCTTCAGAAACATATAATTCATTTAATATAGTTTTGGACAATAATCTTTATGAACTTCTAGGAATTGCTACAAATATAATCGAATGGGAAGCAACTTTCGGTGAAGCAGATATGTGGTCATATATGATGTTTTTCAAATACCTTAAAGCTGAAAAGTTAAAGCAAACAGATGAAACAAAGCTGTATATTTTAACAAATAAAAATACAGGTGAAAAATTTCAATTTGCATCAAGAAGTTTAGCTTTCCCTGCAGGATTTACATAAAAATGAAAAAAGAACTTTTAAATTTAATAAGAAAAAAAGAAATTAATGTATTAACTTATAATAGAATTAGTTCATATTTTAAGGAAAGAATCTTGGCAGAAGAGGTGAGGATAATATGAAAATAATAAAAGGAGGAAAGCTTAAATATCTTTAAATTTTGATAGAAGGATGGAACAAATGGATATAAATCAATTGGGGCAAGAAATATTTGCTTTAAAAAAGATTATAGAAGAAATGAAGGATTTGTTGTTAGAGAATTCTTTAGATGTATCAGATGAAGTTGTTTTAGAAATTAAAAATTCTAGAAAAGCTCCAAAAGAAGATTTTGTATCTCATGAAGATGTTTTAGATGAATTTAAAGATGACTTCTGTTAGTTGGGATAAAGATGCTTTAAAATCTTTAAGAAAATTAGATAAATTTGAGAGAGTTAGAATTTTTAAAAAAATAAATCTTGTTTTACAAAATCCAAATCATTATTTAGAACCTTTGGTAAATATAGATTCATATAAATTAAGAATTGGAGATTATAGACTTTTTGTAGATTTTTTTAAGGAAGAATTAATTATAAGATCAATTAAACATAGAAAAAATGCTTATAAAGACAAATAAAAAATGAATAAAAAACAATTAGCTTTAATATTTGCAGTTTTTTTATTAGTTTTTACTTTTGCTATTGTATCTTCAGAAGAAGGTTGTTGTCAAAATCTAAAAAACGGAGCTTCATGTCAAAGAACAACTCAAGACCAATGTGCTTCAACAATTGTTCCAACAAGTTGCGATACTTTTACTTCTTGCGCACTTGGAACATGTATTGATGAGGACAAGGGAGAATGCATGCCAAATACTCCA
>Ga0268281_1000330_pt1 | contig 36611 bp, 38 predicted proteins | sample saktaG_10_FD_190134 | JGI IMG/M metagenome (GOLD analysis project Ga0268281, IMG submission 190134) | Saline water microbial communities from Sakinaw Lake, British Columbia, Canada - sak_2011_5_24_50m | ecosystem: Environmental > Aquatic > Non-marine Saline and Alkaline > Saline ...
TAACCTTGCAGCCGAATCCCAATGTCGTTTTTCAAGATGATTTTACGAATCCCGGCAGCGGCTGGACGGTTTTCAGCAATGATTTCGGCCAGGGAAAATATGAAAACGGCGGCTATTTTGTAAAGTGCGCCAGGCCTTCGTATCCCGAGTTTAAAGTAAATACGACCAATCCCGCTTTAACCTCGTTAACGGGTTTTATGATCGATATGGATGTGACGATGCTGAGTGGCAGCAGGGACGACTGCATCGGGATACTGCTCGAGTGGCCCGATATTAATCCGCTGGATATAGCCGGCTATGAGCAGCCCTCCGACTACTACTTCCTGCTGTTCCCGGCGGATGGGTCGGTATGCTGCTATTCGAAACATGTGATCAAAGGCTCCAGCGCGGATTTGGAGCCGGGATATTTCCTGCGGCGCGCACCCTACACCTGTGTGAAAGGCCTCAACTCGGTCAACAACATCAAGATATGGTTCAATCCGGGCGTGTTCTTTGCTGTTAATGGTTATAAACTGGTCGATGCTACAGACGATAATATAAATTACGTCAACAGGTTGATCAGAGACGGGGCCATGCCGGGCGCCACGCTGCAGGTTGTGTCCAACAGCGAAGATATCTATTCGCGGCCGGTCTTTCAACTGAACAGAATAGCTGTGTATGCAGGTAACTGATGGACGTTCATAAAATACAGAATTTACTATATCGCAGATCGACTGCTCTTGCCTGTATTCAGTTGCGATGCAGGACGTTAAAATGATATCCTCAATTCGCGCGATGAGCAGCTTGCTATTTGTGGAAAAATGAAAAAGATCGTTACATTCGGGGAGATCATGCTCCGCCTTTCGCCGCCCGGGCAATTGAGGTTCGGACAGGCGCGGACCTTCGATGTTGCCTATGGCGGCGGCGAGGCCAATGTAGCGGTCTCCCTATCCAACTTCGGCCTGGAAACCGAATTTCTCACATGCCTGCCCCGGAATGACCTGGGCGAGGCCTGCCTGCAGTACCTGCGCCAGTACGGCGTGGGCACCAGCCATATACAGCGCGGCGGCCGCCGCCTGGGCATCTACTTCCTGGAGACCGGCGCGGTCATGCGCGGCAGCCAGGTGATCTACGACCGGGCGGACTCCTCCTTCGCCGGCGTGACGCCGGACATGTTCGACTGGGGAAAGATATTTAAAGATGCAAGATGGTTTCACTGGACGGGCATCACGCCCGCCGTGTCGTCAGGCGCGGCGGCCGCCTGCCTGCAGGCGGTCAGGACGGCGCGCGGGCTGGGCCTCACCGTCTCCTGCGACCTCAACTACCGGGCCAAGCTGTGGAAGTGGGGGAAACCCGCGGGCGAGGTTATGCAGGAGCTGGTCTCATACTGCGACGTGGCCATCGGCAACGAGGAGGACGCGGATAAGGTGTTCGGTATACAGGCCCCCGGATCCGATGTTGCCAGAGGCAAAGTAGCAGCGGACAAGTACAGCTACGTATGTGAATCTCTGGCGAAGAAGTTCAAAAGTCTTAAAACGATCGCGATAACCCTGCGCAGCTCGTTCTCCGCCTCCCACAATGCCTGGAGCGCCATACTCTGGCAATCCGGGAAGACTATCGATGGCCCGAAATTCGATATTACGCACATAGTGGACCGGGTCGGCGGCGGCGACGGCTTTGCGGGCGGCCTGATCTACGGTTTGACGGCCTTCCCGGACGATCCTCAAAGGGCACTGGATTACGCCGTCGCAGCTTCCGCGCTCAAGCACACTATTTTTGGTGATTTCAACCTGGTTTCAATAGCCGAGATAGAAAAATTGATGAAAGGCGACGCATCGGGTCGAGTCAGCCGTTAGCCGGATAAAATTTTAAGGACTATAAAAATGGCCAAATACTCCCGTATCAAAGTATTAACCGAGATGATAGAGACCGGGTTGGTGCCCGTTTTTTACCATCCGGATCCCCGGGTTTCCATCTCCGTGATCGATGCCTGCATCGCCGGGGGCGTCCGCTGCTTTGAGTTTACTAACAGGGGGGTCCTGGCACACGAGGTATTCAAAGAGATTTCCATCCATTTCGGATCGGACGGCCGCGTCATACTGGGCGCCGGGTCGATCCTCGATCCGGCTACCGCAGCACTATACATCCAGCTTGGCGCCAATTTTATTGTAAGCCCGGTGCTTAACCCTGACGTTGCGCGTACCTGCAACCGGCGGAAGGTGGCATATTGTCCGGGTTGCGGTTCGGTGTCTGAGATATCCGGCGCCGAGGAATTGGGCGTGGAGATATGCAAGATCTTCCCGGCGGGAGCCGTCGGCGGGCCCGGCTTTGTCAAGGACGTTCTCGGCCCTTTGCCCTGGGCCAGGTTGATGCCCACCGGCGGAGTAGATGCCAACGAAGAGAGCATAAAAGGCTGGTTCAAAGCGGGTGTGTGCTGCGTAGGGATGGGGAGCAAGCTGTTCCCCGCGGAGTCGATCGAGTCCGGTAACTTCGCTGAAATCAGCGAAAGGGTGATCAAGGTGCTGGGGTGGATTCAAAAAGCCCGTTCCGGCAAACCGCCTATCATTTAAAAGACGGCCCGGATTAAAAAACATACGCTCATTTTTTAATGCGCCCTGCTATAATTAGTTTATGATGAAAATACTTATAGGGGATCATAGTCACACGATTAAAAGCAATCTCTGCATAGTTGCCGTAATAATTGCATTGATATTTGCCGGCTGCTCCGAGCCGGCGCCTGCGCCCGCAGCGACCCCGGCGCCGGTCGTCACGTCACCCAAACTGGGTATCAATTCCCCGGCCATCGACCTTCAGTTTACAGAAGGGACATCCAAAACCGTCACCAGGAACATCACGTTTATGAACGAGGGTGAAGGGGTCATGATCTGGGCGGTCAGGGAGACCGTTCCCTGGATATGGATGGAAGAGATGGACGGCGCCCTGGAAAAGGGCCGCAGCAAAACCCTTGAGCTTTTCATCGCACCTGCCGGCAAGGCGGCTGGCACGTACACGGAAAATATGACCATCGAGGGCGCCGGTGCGAGGAATTCACCGCAAACCGTGGTGGTGACCATGGTCATCACGCCCGCCGCGACGGCGCCGGGCACGGCTGCGGCCATCGTTAAGAAGCCGGTGCCCGCTCCTCCCTGGGACTACAATGAATACTCCGACAGCAACTATAATTTCAGGATCAGGTACCCCAAGGAATACAAAAAACAGCAGCTGCCGGATGCAGTCTTTGGGGCAGTCGCTTCCGCCTCGACACCGGAGGCCAATACTATCAGGATCAACATACTCAGCGCTTACGGGGTGGATTTCAATGCAGTCGCGCTTGAATGGGCCAAGGCAATCAGGCTTTCGGGCGGTGGAGCCAGCCCCAAGGTTATAGCCAGCGATAATGCCACTACCCTGCTGGACGGGGTCACGCCGGCATTCGAGTTCCTATATGATGCCAGGTCGTCAACCAAGATATCTTCCCAGGTATACATCTACGGGTTAAAGAAAGGCAGCAGGTACATTATGTTTGGGGCCGTGGCGCCGCTGGCAATCGCACCTGATAGATTGACACTGTGGAAAGAGATAGCCCATACCCTGGAGTTCGTGGACGAGAATTAGGGGGCTGTCCAGGTCTCCCGTGTGACCATGGGCACCGCATCTCCCGGATTTGTGGGCGCCATGTGCAGGTTGTACGAGAGATACTCTGCTGACAGGTTCTTCATCACATAGCTGAAGCTGGTGACGCCGGATGTAAACCCGACTTTACCCGTGCCGCGGCGGACCGGGATCTCAACGGACGCCCCGTTCACCGTGAGTGACATGTCCGGCGTCAGGTATTCAAACCAGAAATCCACGGGCTTTTGCGCGCTGACCTGTCGCTCCTCCCTGTAGCCCGGAGGTACCCCGATCGAGAACACGCTGTTTACGTCGGTGACCGTATCATGCCGCTCGGTTGTCTGCGATGCCGGCTGTGGGGGTGCAAGCGGGGCCTGGGGATGCTGCTCCGGCTCCCCTCCCTTGTTTCCCGAATAGAGCTGTACGCTCCCCTGAAGCGGATCGGGGGCGCAGGACTGGCAGCCGGAAGCCAGCACCATGATTATCATGGCAGCCAGCAGGGCCGCCCCGGCGGCTGACGGATATCGCATGTCTGGATTATAACAAATATGTGTTTCATTTGATATTCCAATAATCTATAATAGCGGGCTGTCGCAGTAAACAGATGTCGGGATTTTTTTACTTCTAGCAGGAGGTCATATGGAATTCAAATATCTGAAATACGAGGTCTCCGGCGGTATACTGCTGCTGACCATGAACCAGCCCGAGATTATGAACGCGGTCAACGCAGCCGCCTGCGCGGAGCTCACGGCAGCCTTTGACTACGCTGACAGCGATGACCGGGTCAGGGTAATAATCGTCACCGGGGCGGGCAGGGCTTTCTGCGCCGGCGCCAACCTGTCGGACAGCAGCAACCGCGATTCCTTTCATGACAGGTTCACGGGGAAGGCGGATACCACCGCCCGCAGGGATGACGGGGGCATTGTCTGCCTGCGCATCTACGACATGAAGAAGCCGGTCATCGCCGCCATCAACGGCCCGGCCGTGGGCTTCGGCGTCACGCTTACACTGCCCATGGACGTGCGCATAGCTGTAAAGGGGGCCAAGATGGGATTTGTCTTCGCCAGGAGGGGCATCATACTCGACGGCGCAGCCACCTGGTTTTTGCCGCGCCTGGTGGGAATGGGGGTGGCTGCTGAATGGGTCTACAGCGGCAGGGTTTTCAGCGCCCAGGAGGCTTACGAAAAAAGGCTGGTGAGCGAGCTGCTGGAGCCGGATGAGCTGATACCCAGGGCCAGGGAGATAGCGGCCGGCATCGCCGACAACAGCTCGGCCATATCGGTGGCCCTTTGCAGACAGTTGATGTGGAAGATGCTGGGGGCCGACCATCCCATGGAGGCGCATATACTGGAAACGCGGGCGTTAAACTGGATCTACGGCGAAAAAGACGTGCTCGAAGGGGTGACGTCTTTCCTGGAGAAACGATCGCCCAGGTTCCCTATGAAGGTCAGCACCGATATGCCGGATTTCTACCCCTGGTGGAAAGAGAGGGATTTCAGGCCTTCATAGCGGCCGGTCAGGCTATCTCCCTCACCTTCTGTTTGTGTTCGTCCAGCGCCTTGCCGTACTGGGCGTCCAGTTCGCTGTGTACCTGTCGCCACTCCTCCTGTATCTGTAGCTGCAACCTCTGCTCGAGCGGCATCTGGTCGCCGCGCTGCGGGTGCATGCCGCCGCGCGACGCCTGCTGGATGGTCATCTCAGCCTTCTTTTTAAATTCCTCGTAGGTCTGCTTGAGCGCTAACTGGTACTGGTTGACAAGGTTATTGATCAGCCCCAGCACAGACTCGAGCTGTTTTTTATTTTCCTTTATCAGCCGCAGTCCGGCCATGGCACGGTTGGTGCGCCGCATGTCCTCTTCGTTGTGAGGCAGGGTGATATTGCGCAGCAATATCTCATCGATGCCCCTTTTGACATGTTTTGCAGCGTCGCCGTCCGGGAATTTGGCCAGCTCGGCCGACAAATCGGATTTTTCATCCTGGAGGTACTGGGAGGCGATCCTGTTCCCCTCGGGCACATATTTAATACTGTTGATCTCTTCGGTGCTGACCTTGCCCAGTTTTTCGGCTTTTTCCATGGCGATCTGCCATGAACTTTTCATCTCACCCATAATCGATACTCCATTTTTCGTTCGTTTTCAGGCTGTGCAATGGCTCCAGCGGACGTTGTGCTCCTGCCTGAGCCGCTGCAGCCTTTCCAGGTAGGACGGCGAATTCAAATCGCAGGTGGTCATGATCAGCGCGTCCTCGCCGTTATCCGAGTAATATTTTTTCCTTGTCCCGGCTTTGGTAAAGCCGTATTTCTCATACAGCGCCTGCGCGGTCCTGTTGGATTCGCGCACTTCAAGTGTTACATATTTAGCCTTCAGCCGCCCGGACAGGTCTATTATGCTGAGGAGCAGCCATTCCCCCAGTCCCTGGTGCCGGTGAGACTTCCTCACGGCGATGGTCACGATGTGCGCTTCATCCACCATCATCCAAATACCCGCCATGCCTACCAGCTGTTCCCCCTTGGCGGGTGATCCGCCCGGGCCGAAGTAACGGTCGCGGGAGAATAGCTGCTTTAAAGATAATAGCCTCTCTTTCAGGCCGATAACATGGTGGCCGTTGTCCGCTGTTGAAGCGCTGCCCCGGCAGATCACGATATAGTGTGCCAGCTTGTTGCGCAGCTCGTGATGGAAGGAGTTTAGTGTCGGGTGCGGCCACTGGCTGGGGAAGGCGTCCAGGTCGATCTCCAGAGCCTGCGCTATATCCCTTTCGGCCATGCTCCTGATATGATATGCGTTGCTACTCTCCATCTGAGTTTATCTGCCTGCAGATGTAAAATTTTAACATATTTGCAGCAGTCGCGTGTTTAAATGCCTGAGCCTGTAATTTCCCCGGGGGCTTGTATATACTATAAAAGAGGATGGCTATGAAAGATAGAAATATCGTGGCAGAGATATCGGTCGTGCCGCTGGGCACGGGAAGCGCCACCGTGAGCGGGTATGTCGCGGGTTGTATGGATGTACTGGCTAAGAGCAGGGGCATAAAATACCGCCTCACGCCCATGGGCACTATACTGGAGGGTCCGCTTGACCTGGTGCTCAAGGTCACACGGGCTATGCACGAGGTGCCCTTCACCAGTGGCGCGATGCGCGTTGTAACCACGCTCAAGATAGATGACCGCTGCGATAAAAAACTTAGCATGAAGGGCAAGCTGGATGCGGTCAAGAAGTTGAGGCCGGACGTAAATATATGAGCAAAATGCCCGATCTGAGTGTCAAGGTGGCCGGCGCGCTGCGACTGGCCAACCCCGTCATCGCCGCTTCCGGCACCTGGGGCTACGGCGATGAATACGGCGACCTTGTCGATGTAAATAAGCTGGGGGCCATCGTCTGCAAGGGCACGACGCTTATGCCCGGGGACGGAAATCCTCAGCCGCGCATCGTTGAGGTGATGGGCGGTGTACTTAATTCGGTAGGTTTGCAGAATATCGGCGTGGAAGCCCTGGTTGCAGAGAAGGCGCCCCTGTGGGCAACGTGGAAGGTGCCCGTGCTGGTCAATATCGCCGGCAACACAATTGATGAATATGCAAAGCTGGCCGCCAGGCTTGAAGGTATAGCCGGGGTCAGCGGCATCGAGGTCAATATAAGCTGTCCCAACGTGAGCAGGGGAGGGATGCACTTCGGCACCGACCCGTCGGCGGCGTCCGAAGTCACCAGCGCCGTGAAGGGCGCCACCACGCTGCCGGTGATCGTAAAGCTCAGCCCCAATGTAACCGATATCTCAACCATAGCGAAGGCTGTGGAAAAGGCGGGGGCGGATGCCGTATCGCTGATCAACACAGTCGGCGGCATGGCCATGGACTTGAAGCAGCGCAGACCTGCGCTGGGGAATATAACCGGCGGGCTGTCCGGCCCTGCCATCAAGCCCATTGCACTGCTGATGGTTTACAGCGTGGCGGGCTGCGTTAACGTGCCTGTAATCGGCTGCGGCGGCATCATGAATGCTGCGGATGCGCTCGAGTTCATCATGGCGGGCGCAACGGCGGTCCAGGTTGGAACGGCCGGCCTGGCTGATCCGCGAGCAACGCTGGCAGTCATCGACGGCCTCGTGGAATACCTCTCATCGCAGGGCATACACACTATCGCTGAGCTGCGCGGAGCCGCCAGGCGTTAACCATTCCCATTTTAGCTGCTTTTTTACTGTGTCGTGATGGCCCGCGCAATGGTCATGCGTTGCATCTCCGAGGTACCCTCGTAAATCTCGGTTATCTTGGCGTCCCGCAGGTAGCGCTCCATGGGATAATCTCTGCAGTAACCGTAGCCGCCATGTATCTGCATGGCTTTGTTGGTAACGAAGTTGGAGACTTCGGCAGCGTAAAGCTTGGCCATGGCCGCCTCTTTTATGTAAGGCAGGCCCTGGTCCTTCATCCAGGCCGCGCGGTAGACTATTAATCTGGCGGCGTCGATCTGAGTCGCCATATCGGCCAGCATCCACTGTATGGCCTGGTGCTGCGCCAGCGGCTTGCCGAACTGGACGCGGGTCTGCGAATAGGCCAGCGCGTCCTCGAAGGCGGCCTGCGATATGCCCAGCGCCTGCGCCGCCACGGTCACGCGGCTGGCGTCGATGGACTCCATGGCGTAGCGGAGACCCCGGCCCGATTCGCCGAGCTGGTTGGCTGCCGGTATCTTGCAGTTCTCGAAGACCAGTTCGGCCGTCGATGAGCCGTGGATTCCCATTTTGTGCTCCAGTTTTCCCACCGTGTAGCCCGGCGTGCCGCTCTCGACGATGTACGCGGAAATGCCCCTGGTGCCCCTGGATTTATCCTCGGTAGCGAAGACCACCGCGATGGAGGCCTCGGCGCCGTTGGTGATGAATATCTTGTTGCCGTTGATCACGATCTTATCACCTTCCCTGGCCGCCGTCGTCAGCGTTGCGCCGGCGTCGCTGCCGGCCCCCGGCTCCGTCAGCACGAAGCAGCATATTTTCTCGCCCCTGGCGATAGGTGTAACGAATTTCTGTTTCTGCTCCTCGGTGCCGAACTTGTATATGGGGTAACAGGCCAGCGAGAGGTTGGCCAGGAAGATAGCCGCCAGCCCTCCGGAGGCTTTGGCCAGCTCTTCGCAGCATATCGTCATGGACAGGTAATCGCCGCCGCTTCCGCCGTATTTTTCATCGATAGTGATGCCGAAAAGGCCCAACTCCGCTGCTTTTTTGAAGATCTCGGCCGGGAACTTTCCCTCTTCGTCGATCCTGGCCGCCTCGGGCTTCACAACATTGGTGGCGAAATCACGCACCATCGCCTGGAACATCTTCTGCTCTTCGGTCAGAAAGAAATCCATGTATACCTCCTTATGGTTATATTATTTACTTGCAAGCTGTTGGCCCAGCGAGAATGCCCGGGCCAGGGTATCTGTCCGGCCTGCCAGCGCGTTGTAGCTGTCCATGCCCGGCACCAGCAGTTCCGCCGTATACTCGATATCCAGTGTTTTGTACCAGCTCTTCATAGTGACTATCGAGCCTGTAAACAGGTTGCTGTAGTTGGTTGCCCCCACGGAAATAAATGCGCCTTTGCGCGCGATGTCTTTGTTGAAGCCTACCGGCAGCTTCAGAACATTCTTGATCACCCATAACGCCTGGCAGCGGTCTATCATGGCCTTGACCTGCGCGGCAAGGCCCATGAAGTAGATGGGCGAAGCCACGATGAAGCGGTCGTATTCCCTGATATCCGCATGTATCTGCTGCATATCGTCCTCGAATACGCAGTGTCCTCCCGTCTGGAGGCAGCCGTCGCAGTGGACGCAGGGCGCGATCTCGAGGTCGGCCAGCACTATATGTTTGACCTGCGCACCCTTGCCTGCTGCACCGGTTATAGCCTCATTCAGCAGGCGGTCCGTGTTGCCTCCGCGCCGGGGGCTGCCGGAAATGCCCAACAATTTCAACTCTTAACAGCCCTCAACTGATATGTGGATTTGGATGCACCTCTGATCAAAACAAGTAATGATATAATGTTATGCGGACATTTTGCAATCGGGGCATATATTGGCTAAAATGTAGCCGGTTTTTCCCGCGTCAACATGCGCCGGCTATTCCAAACTAGCGAGGAGATAAAAGATGACAAAAGCTGAGATTTTAGCCAGGGCTGCCAAAGAGAAGAGGTCTCTTCTGACTGAGGTGGAGTCCAAGGAATTGCTGAAAGCAGCACGTATCCCAGTGGTTGAAACAAGGATGGCGACATCAAAAAAGGAAGCCACGGAACTGGCCGTCAAGTTGGGTTTTCCCGTGGTTATGAAAATAGTCTCCCCTGACGTTGTACATAAAAGCGATGCCGGCGGCGTACGGCTATCTATAATGAACGCCACACAGGCGGGCAAGGCCTATACTGAGATACTGGCCAACATCAAAAAACACTATCCCAAAGCTAAAATAGTCGGTGTCACGGTGCAGAAAATGGCCAAACAGGGCATCGAGATCATCATAGGCATGACCAAGGACGCGCAGTTCGGACCGGTCATCATGTTCGGGCTGGGCGGAATCCTGGTGGAAGTGCTTAAGGATGTCTCCTTCCGTATCGTTCCCATGACGAAGAGGGATGCCTCGGAGATGATAGCAGAGATCAAGGGCTACCCCATACTTAAGGGTTACCGCGGCCAGGATCCGGCCGATATACCATACCTCGAAGATCTAATAGTCAAAGTGTCCGAATTCGTGGACAAGAACCCCGAGATTAAAGAGCTCGATCTCAACCCGGTTTTCGCCTACAAGGATGGGGCCATGGCGGTGGACGCCAGGATAATACTCGAGGCTGCTGCTTAGCACCGGCCAATTCGGCCGTTCATGCAAAATCACCCGGGCCGGCCGCTGAGGCCGGCGACCTGACACATCGGTTAATGGCCGGTTACCGCCGTCCCTGCCAGCAGGCTGTGCCTGTGTGAAAGGCGCCGTTGGATGCAGGAGAATTTGATTGGAGGTACTGATATGAATATTTTTTTGGGCAACCTGGCCCGTGATGTGACCGAGGAAGATATCAGGGCGGAATTCGTTGTTTTCGGCGAGGTGACCTCCATATCCATTATTAAGGATAAATACAGCGGACAGCCGCGGGGCTTCGCATTCGTGGAGATGGCCAACAATGAAGAGGGAGAGGCAGCCATTGCGGGCCTCAAAGGGAAGATGCTCAAGGAAAGGACACTCGATATCTCAAGGCCGCGCGACAACAAGGGTGGCAAGTCATATGGCGGGGGCGGCGGTCGCTTCGGTGGCAAGCGCAAACCCCCGCGCAGGCGTTAGCCCCTCGATCTTGACACCGCTAATCCGCCTTGCTAGTATACGAATCCCGTGGGGATATAGCTCAATTGGGAGAGCGCTGCGTTCGCATCGCAGAGGTCGGGGGTTCGAATCCCCCTATCTCCACCATCTTTATTATTTTGAATTTGGCCTGTATCCGGTAATTCTCCCAGATCAATCTGATGCTCCGCACAAGCCTCTTTATTATAAATCACGTAGCCTGTCTAAATGGTCCCCACCCCTTGATAGGTGCCCGTTTTGCTGATGGCAATTTGATCCTGCTGGTACTTATAATCCTGAGCATCCAGTTTCAAGGATCCAATCCAATTTCCAATCAGTATTAACCCGCGTAATACCACCTAAAGCGGGAACGCAGCCTCGAATCGTCTTCTGGGGGGACTGGGGTCGGTCTGCAAGTCTCTGCCTCGGCTGATGCGAACCCGGGGCACGGTTCACTATCCGGCCTCGATTTCCGCGGTACCCTTGTCTATCACCCTCACGCCGTCCTGGTTCTCCGACCATACATCGATTACGATGCGCATAGCAGCGCCTTCCTCACGCACCTCCCTGACAACTCCCCTCGCGGTGATCACGTCGCCGGGGTACACAGCCTTTACGAAATCTATGTATATCTTTTTGACCCGGTTAGGATGCCCCGCGTAACAGCATAGCATCTCGGATATGTAGTTGAGATGTAATACCCCGTGGGCGACAATCTTTTCGAAACCAAGCTCCTGAGCGAACTCGTCGTCATCGTGCAAAGGGTTGAAACCGGTGACGAGCCGTCCGTAGCGGACGATGTTGCTGCGGGTCACTTGATGAGTGACCGGTGGAAGCTCAAACCCGGCCCGTACATCCGATTTTATCAACCTATACCCCCTGTTATCCGACCATGAGAGTGGAGCGGGCGACCACCACCTGCTCCCCGCGGGCGTCCACGATGTCACCCTCGAACACGATGAATTTACGCTCATCCCTCTCGTTGATGTCGGCGATACGTCCCCGTATCGTAAGCACGTCGCCAGCCACCGCCGTCCGCTTCCACTCGTACTCCTGGTGAACATGGAGTATCCTCTTGGTTATATCAAGCCCAAGCTCCTTATCGGCGACTACATATGGCATGAGCAGCAGCGTGTATGCGCCGACCAGGGTGTGCGGCGCGTAAAGTACCTCGGCCTCCTTGTCGGTAAAATACGGGCTCGTCTCATCAACCGCGTGCGAGTAGGCGAGTATCATCTCCCGGGTAACCTCATACGAAACCGGCGGGTACTCCTTTCCGATGGCTTTACTTTTCATCCGGTGCTTCCCGGTTTTCGACTATGCCCCTTGCCTCGAGGTCGTCGAGTCTTTCAACCCCGTACTTGAGCAGGTCGGCTAGCACCTCGCGGGTGTGCTGTCCAAGAAGCGGCGCGGGTCCACTTATATGAAGCGGTGTTTCCGGGACCTTGAGCGTCGGCCCGCAGATGGTCATTCGCCCTGCGCCAGGTTGATCAATGTCCTGCAACATCCCGCGCACCCTGGTTTGCTCCATCTCAAGCGCCTCGGAGACCCTGTTCACGGGTGCAGCAGGCACGCCGGCCGGGAGCAGTATATCAAGCACCTGTCTGCGCTCTCTGGTCGATGTCCATTGCTCGATGATGGGCTTGAGTTCCGGTTCATGCTGCGTGCGGCTGGGATTGTCCTTGAACCTGTCATCATCCTTGAGATCGGGCCGGTTAATGGAATCGGCCAGCGCTCCAAAGTTCGTCTCGTTTCCACAGATTATCAGCACATCGCCATCCGAGCAGTGGAACGTATCAAAAGGCGTGATGTACTTGAGGCGGTTTCCATCACGGGTCGGCTCCTGGTGCTCGATGGTGTATGTGAGCATATTTGCGTCGAGGAGCGTAATCGCCACATCAAGCATGGACACGTCTATCAGATTCCCCTTGCCGGTCTTCGCCCTGTGGTAAAGAGCCATGCAGACGCCGAGAGCGCCGAACAGCCCGCTTGAAATGTCGGTTATCAGCGAACCCACGCGTGTGGGAGGCCCGTCCGGAAAACCGGTTACGCTCATCAGGCCGCTCATGGCCTGTATGACTGAATCATATCCGGGCAGGGGTGAGAAAGGTCCCGTCTGTCCGTAACCAGATATCGAACAAAGGATTATATCGCTCTTGATTCTCTTCAGGTTCTCGTAATCCAGGCCGAGCTTCGCCATAGTCCCGGGCGTCATGTTTTCAACTACAACGTCGCTGACCCTGACCAGCTCCTTGAAAATCTCGACTCCCTCCTCTTCCTTCATGTTGAGTGCGATGCCCCTTTTCCCTCGTTGAAGGGTTACGAACGAGCCGCTCTGGCCTTTCTGGAACGGAGGGAACATGCGGGAGTCGTCCCCGCGAACAGGCCTCTCGATCTTTATGACATCGGCCCCGGCGTCGGCGAGGAACATGCTGCACGCCGGCCCTGATACAGAACCCGTAAAGTCGAGCACCCTTATGCCCTCGAGAAGACTATCCATTTCAAACACCTCCTGGACGCCGCGACTTTGGATATTTTTTGTACTAGTTTAGTCTCCCCCGAATTCTATGGTATCTTAACATGCTCCTTTCTCGAATGTCCAGCGTTTTTTGGAGATTGTTTAATGAAGACTGGCAGGCGGGGTTAAATCTATATCATGTCAGCCCTCACCAGGCATATCAAGGCCTCGTCAATCAACTACCTTATGGTACCATTGCTCTCAGGGGGCACCGTTAACCTGCGGAACTGGCATTTGGCCACACCGCAATGGCGGCAGCGGTTGAATGCCGCCTCCGACCCCGCTGCGCTCGGGCACCCGTCTTACTGGGCTCGAACCTTATACGGTGATTGCCGGTAAAGGCCATGGCTGAAAATTATCCAGAAGTACTTGCCCGTGCTACTTATTGATACTTCCGCTCCATCATTTTCAGCTCAATATTTTTTCCACTTCTTCCTTGTCGAGATCGTTCACATAACATATGCCGCTTACTTTAGCAGCTTCCTCTGTCAGCGCTGTGATGTCATCCCGGCTGATATATTCCAGGGCGAATTTGCGGGACCCGGCCATCATCTGGCGCAGTCCCTGGGTGATCCTCTGCATATATGTATAAAGGCCCAGCGCACCGGTTGGTATTTTCTCGAATTCATCACCAAATTTTTGTTTCAGATCCGACGAGGTGACGAAAACCTCCTCCGGGGTTGTCCCGAACCTTTCGATATATACAGGGACCTGCTTTTCAGCCATCCGTTTTCCGATAGTCTTGCCTACCATGGCAGCTGCCAGGGGTGACCTGGCCATAGTTATGTATTTCACGTATGGGGCGCCCAGCGCCAGCCCCTTAAACACCTGGTCTTCAAACACAAAGCCACCAGCGAGCGCAAGGGCCGGAACATACTCCTTTTTCTTTGCGAGCTTATCGGCATATTTGTAAAGCATTGACCACAACGGCACTCCCGGAATACCCCATTCGTTCATCATCCTCCATGGACTCATGCCTGTTCCGCCGCCGGCGCCGTCAACAGTCACGAGGTCGAGCCTGGCTTTGGAGGCAAATTTAAGCGCCCTGGCCAGGTCAGCCGGCCTGTAGGCGCCTGTCTTGAGCGATATGTGTTTTGCGCCGGCTTTACGAAGCTCTTCTATCCTTTTCAGAAAAGCCTCTTCGTTGACCATGCCTACCCTGGAGTGTCTTTCGAATTCTTTGAACCTTCCCTGTTTAAATGCTTCGGCAACTGTCCCTGAATCGGGATCGGGAAGTAAAATGTAGCCCCTTTGTTTGAGAAGGCGCGCTTTATTAATGTCTTCGATCTTGACCTCGCCGCCGATGTCCTTGGCCCCCTGTCCCCACTTGAGCTCAACATTTTCAACACCCAGCCGGGATATGGCATATTCCTGGACACCTAGCATGGTATCCTCGATGTTGGCCTGGACAATTACGGCGCCGTAGCCATCCTGCTGCCAGTCCTTATACAGCTTTATCCTGCGTTCGAGCTCGGGGGAGCTGACCACCTTACCTTTGGCCATCTCCGCCTTCTGATCCATCCCGCATACATTTTCCCCGATTGTGAGCGGTATACCGGTTAAAGCGGCACCTATAGCCAGCCCCTCCCAGTTGTTCTGGGCGATGGCTGTCGATCCCATGGCGCCTATGATAATAGGTAGCCTGGTTTTAATCCCCTTATCCCGTCCGAGCTTGCTCTCCAGGTCTACATTGGCGAAGATAGCTTTTTCCGAGCTTGGTTCTATGCCGTGAGCGCCGATTACGGTACCCAGTATCGAGAAGTGTGACAGGTCTATCGGGTAATTCTTCTCCGCACCGGTAGTGATGATGCCAAAGGGCTGCGGGTATAGAGCTTCCGATCCTCGGTAAGCCGATTTTCCTATTTCACACATCCCTATACAGCCGTCTACACAGGTTACGCACATCCCGCTTATGGCGCTGATAGACCCCTCTGTCCTATTCTTAGTCAGTGTCGCTGCAGACGCATTTATCCTTGATATAGCCATTGTCCCTGCTCCTTTTTAAAAACTTATCGCTATCTTTCTTATACTTACTCTATTAATTTGGCCCGGTCCTTTTTGGCTTCCCTTATACATGTCCCGCAATCGCCGGTAGAACCCATATAACACATTTGATCAGGATAGAATTCAAGGCAGGTGGGCTCCGGTCGCAGGCAACTCCCGCAAACAACGCCCGGTGCCTCCGGCCCCTGACAGCGGAGCTGGCAGGCGGGGCAAATATACATGCAGGCGCCGCAATGACGGCAAACCTCGGAGTGACGGTCGAACGGCGTTGTAATCTGAAGCTTACCGCCCCTGTTGACAAAACCTATCGCCCTGGCGTCCATCTGCTCGGCGCACATCCTTACGCACAAACCGCAATATATGCAGTCTTCATACTCAACTTTGAACCGCACCTTCTGGACACCAAGATCGGATGCAAGGTCCTGAATAGTCTTAGAACCCGGGCAAGTTGATAACAATAACTCAACTATTACCTTTCTGGCGGCTATAACACGCCTGGAATGGGTCCTGACAACAAGACCTTCTGTTGCGGGGTAGGTGCAGGAACTTACCAGCCTGGTGTTCTCCACTTCACCTATCTCCACAACACAGAGACGGCACCCTCCCCAGGGGGAAAGCCCATCGTGGTAACATAGCGTGGGTATTTCTATCCCGTAGAACCTGGCTGTTTCCAGTAAGCTCCACCACTCCTCGGCTCGTACGTCTGCACCGTTCAATCTAAGCGTTAACATTTATCTCTCTCACCTTTTAGTGGTTTAGCGTTTCTCCAAATCACATCTCAGACATCGTTTCGCTTCTTCAATTGCCTTGGTTTGATCATACCCAAGCTCCACCAGCGCAAAGTTTTTCCGCTTCTCAGATGGTAACAGACACATCGGCGGACGGCGCCGCTCTCCTTCTTCGACAGTAAAAGGTTTTGTGTCTTCCGGGGGCGCCAGTTTCTCTTCAATATCTCCCCGTCCGCCCAGATATCTGTCGATTGCGACAGCGGCCTGCCGTCCCGCCGCAATAGCTTCTATCACTGACGCTGGCCCGGTTACAACATCGCCTCCGGCATAGACACCCTTTGTTGAAGTGGCCAGTGTATCAGCATCCACCTCAATCCCCCCTCCTTTCCCCAGCGACAATCCGTAGCCGCCGGGAACCTGGGGATGGTCACCGATATTTTTTATTATCGTGTCATACTCGCATACAAACTCACTGCCTTTAATCGGCACGGGCCGCCGCCTGCCGCTTTCATCTATGCCTCCCAATTCCATGCGCACAAACTCAACCTTTAATTTGCCATCCGATCTGACGATTTTTACCGGCGTTACCAGGAAATCCAGCTTTACACCTTCTTCGATGGCCTCCCTGACTTCTTCAGCGCTGGCCGGCATGGCAGCATAAGTGCGGCGATAGGCGATGGCGACCTCCTTTACCCCGAGGCGATAAACAGTGCGTGCGGAATCTATGGCTGCATTTCCTCCACCTACCACCAGAACCTTTTTGCCAAGATTTAGCTTAGCACCCAGGTTCACATCCCTTAGAAAAGCGATGCCATTTAATACTGCCGCATCATCCTCGCCCTCTATCCCCATATCCCTGCTGCGATAGGCGCCGATGCCGGTGAAAATCGCATCGTATCCCTGTTTAAACAAATCGTCCAGTGACTCAACCCTGCTATCGACCTTTATATTTACCCCAACCGCCTTTATTTCCTCAATCTCACTATTGAGCACGTCCCTGGGTAACCTGAATTCCGGTATTCCCAGCCGCATCATGCCGCCGGCAACCGGAGCAGCTTCAAAAACCGTGACTTCATGCCCCTGTTTGGCTAAATAATAAGCTGCAGTGAGCCCTGCCGGTCCCGAACCTACTACGGCCACCTTTTTACCCGAGGGTGGTAAAATCCTGGAGTTCTTTTTCCACAATCCGGTGTCATGGTCAGCGGCAAAGCGCTTGAGCATTTTTATCGCCAGCGCTTCATCTACTTCACCACGCCTGCATTTCTGCTCACAAAAATGCAGGCAAACATATCCAAGCACTGCCGGGAAGGGCACCTTTTCTCGGATTACAGCTAACGCCTCACCGAATTTGCCTTCATGGATCAGCCGAATATAACGGGGAACATCTATCCCTGCCGGACAGGCATTCTGACAGGGTGACTTGACCATCGCCTTGCATACACCGGCCCGGCAATGGTGCTTTTTTATATGCTCCTCATACTCTTCCCTGAAATAGCGGATAGTCGCCAGGACGGGGTTGCCGGCCGTCTGGCCGAGGCCGCAAAGTGACACATCCCTTATGGTGGAGGCTAGTTCCTCCAGCAGTTCAATGTCGCCCTCCCTGCCTTTCCCCTGCGTTATATCGGTCAATATCTCCAGCATCCTCTGGGTACCCTTGCGGCAGGAAAGGCATTTGCCGCAGGACTCATCATTAAGAAAACCGGTGTAATAGCGGGCGATATCAACCATGCAGGTGTTCTCATCCATGACTATCATGCCACCCGAACCCATGATGGAGCCGGCTTTCTTCAAGTTTTCATAGTCTATGGGCAGGTCGAGAAGTGACAGGGGTATGCATCCCCCGGAAGGGCCTCCGGTTTGGACAGCCTTGAACTGCCTGTTGCCCGGTATCCCTCCGCCGATATCGAATATAATCTCTCGCAGCGATGTACCCAGGGGAACCTCAACCAGGCCCGTATTGTTTATCTTCCCCACCAGTGAGAAGATCTTGGTTCCCTTGCTTTTATCAGTCCCTATTTGTGAATATGAGCTCGCTCCCCTGTTCAATATCAGGGGAACAGTGGCCCAGGTTTCAACGTTATTGATATTAGTCGGCTTGTTCCACAGCCCCCTCTGCGCCGGGAAGGGGGGCCTCTGTCTGGGTATACCTCTTTTGCCTTCAATTGAAGCGATCAGTGCGGTCTCCTCTCCGCAGACAAAAGCGCCCGCCCCCATCGAGATAGTTATATCGAAATTAAAGCCGGAACCCAGTATGTCATTGCCCAGCAATCCATATTCTTTCGCCTTCTCAATTGCCAGTTTGCAGTGCCTGACGGCCAGCGGGTATTCATCGCGCACGTAGATGATTCCTTCTTTTGCCCCTATCGCATAGCCTCCGATTATCATCCCTTCGATCACGCTGTGAGGATTTCCCTCCAGAAGGCTGCGGTTCATGTATGCGCCCGGATCACCCTCGTCAGCGTTACAAATTACATACTTCACATCTCCCGTTGCGTTCCTGCAGAGCTCCCACTTGCCTCCTGTGGAAAAACCGGCTCCACCCCGTCCGCGAAGACCGGACTTTTTTATCTCGTCTATTACTTCATCAGGAGATATCCGGGAAAGAACCTTGCCGAGGGCTGAATAGCCTTCGATGGCGATGTAATCTTCGATCTCCGAAGGATCGATATCTCCGTTAGCACCCAGAATAATCCGTTTTTGTTTTTTATAGAATGGAACGTCAGGCTCATAAATAATTTTCTCATCGGTCAAGGGATCCACATATAGCAACCGCTCAATGATCTTACCCTCAAGCACGGTTTCAGAGATAATTTCCGGGATATCGTCAGGTTTCACTCTCTGATAGAAGATCCTTTTTGGGCCGATGACTACTATCGGACCCCGTTCGCAGAAACCATGACAACCTGTCTCCTTTAGTTGCACATTTATTTGCAGTTTCCGTCTTTCTATTTCTTCTACGATAGTATCCCTGACCTCTTCACTTCCGGCAGCGCGGCAACCGGTACCGGCACACAACGATATGCACGGTATCGGCGATGACTTCCCTGCAATTATTCTACTTCTCAGACTTCCCAGATCGTCTGCGGCTCGTATTAGCTTTATTTCTCTTTTGATAGACATCGCTTCTCACCCAATGTTTTCAGAACGGACTCTATTTTTGCCGGAGACATCAGCCCGTAGTATTTATTATCTGCAACCATTACTGGCCCAATGGCACAACATCCTAGGCACATCACCGTCTCCAGGGAATACTCTCCATTTTCGCTGGTCTCGCCAGGCTGTATTTCCAGCTTGCGTACGGTCTCCTCCAGAATTCTATGGGAACCTCTAACATGACAGGCCGTGCCAAGACACACCTTAATATGGTGCCGTCCCCTGGGTGTGAGGCTGAAAGACCTGTAAAAGGTAGCGACGCCATAAACGTCGATGAGAGACATTTTAAGCATTACAGCAGCTTCTCTTAGCTTTTCTTCAGGCAGATACCCGTATTCCTTTTGGATATCCTGCAAGATTGAGAGCAAGTTTCTATTATTCTCTTTACCAGATGATTTCATACGTATACCGCTCCATTCTAATTTGGCGATCCTAGCTCTGAGATTGCCCGGCTCAAGTCCGACAGCGCAAATATGACCTTAGTATCGACATTAGATATTCAGACCGCTGCGCCACACCTCAATCGGAGGCTGATAAATGGATTTCAGCAACGCTGCATAGCCTGTGCGAGTCTTCACGTCTTCGTCGTCAACTATCTGGATATCCAGCATGTGTTCCAGTTCACTAATGCCTAACAGCCGCCGCTGATTTCGCACCAGTGCACGGTCTACGGCCTCTATCAAGGCCTTCAGGGCTTTGGTCTTGCGACCTGCCCAGATTATCATGTGAATGAGAGAGAACGGCAGTGTATTTTCCGCGCAGTTTGCGTCGGATAGGTTGTCATCATAATCGTAGGCATAAACCGCCTTGATGTTATCGTCCAGGCAACCCAGCGCCTCGCCCAATTCCTTGGCGATATTGTAGTGACAATAGCTGCAGGCCCTGGGATCCCCTTGCTTTATACAGGCGATCAAGGCCTTTACATCGCGGAGTCCCATTTTATTAACGGAGGTTTTCAGAGCTTTATTCACGATGGATTCAACTGTACTTTCGGGGTCCAGTCTGCGTGCTAAAGGAGATGAAAGCTCCTCATTGTCCCCCCTTCTTTCCCGCCCGATTGGAATTTTGCTCAATTCGCACCCCCCTGTGTTGAATATTTTGCTCGTAAAGACTTACCCTTATCCAACACGCCCTAATCATAACCGGCAACCCATTAAAAATTCATAGAAAATGCCTGCCGTTTCATGAAAATTTCATGAAAAATAGAGATGTATCCCGGTTGGAGAGTCGCATATGAGACGTAGAGACGAGGAGAAGCTGAGAAGTAAGTCAGCCCGCTGGCTATTCCTTATCCGGGCATGTTAACATATAACCTGTGCCGGGTGAGGTAACGATGTATTCAGGATGGGAAGGGTCTTTCTCCAGTTTAAGCCTGAGGTAGCGTATATACGCGCGCAGATAGTCGATGTCATCACGGTATTCCTGCCCCCACACCTCATTCAGCAAATCCTGATTCAGCATGACCCTGTTGAGATTAAGGGCGAGTTGGCGCAGGAGAGAAAACTCAGTGCGGGTCAGGGGAACCTCCTTGCCGTTTGCCTGAACGCTGTGACGGGCGAAATTAATTACCAGGCCTCCGCATTTTAACGAAGAGGTTACTATCTTGTCTGGTTGATGGGTACGCCGTAATACAGCTTGTACCCTTGCCACCAGCTCCTTGGCATTAAAAGGTTTCGTTAAATAGTCATCGGCTCCCACTTCAAAACCCCGCAATATATCGTTCTCTCGTGCCCTGGCCGTAAGCATGATGACCGGCAGGTCTGAGAACTGGCGTATTCGACGGCATAGTTCAAAGCCGTCTGGTCCATGAGGAAACATGATATCAAGCAATATCAGGGCCGGCTGCTCCGTGGCTGCCATCTCAATGGCTATGTCGCTGCTGGTTGCCGCGATCACATCGTACCCCACGGCACGCAATACTTCAGTGACTAGCCGTATGACCTGCGGCTGATCTTCAACGATTAATATTTTCTCTTTAATTTGATTCTCCTTATTAATCAACCAGGTCCTGGCTCGGGCCTTTTAACGGCAGGCTAAAGCAAAATTTACTTCCCTGACCCATTTGACTCTCCGCCCAGATGCGGCCACCATGCGCCTCAACAATAGCGCGGCTGATGGGCAAACCCAACCCCGTACCTATTATTTGATCTCCCGAGTTTGACTTAGCGCGAAAAAACCTGTCAAACAGGTGGTTAAGGTCTTCCGGTGCAATGCCCACTCCTTCATCGGAAACGCTGATCACAGCTTCATTTTCCACGATTTTTCCCTGTAAGACAATCAACCCTCCCCTGGGTGAGTATTTAGCGGCATTGTCCAGCAGTTGACGAATAACCTGAAGTATACGATCAGGATCAGCATCAATTAAGGGGAAGTCGTCCGCAAAATCAACGAGCAATGTATGTTTGGCAAAGCGGCGACCTATGTCGTCAGCGGCCTTTGCCGCCAGCCGGGGCAAACGGACCGGCTGCAGGTCGATCCTCATCATACCTGCATCGATGATGGAAGACTCCAGATGATCAATAATCAAATCTTCAAGAATGTCGCATTCCCTGTCGATAATCTCAAGAAACTTGTGCTGCGTCTCGGAATTAAAAGATGTCTCTTGCATCAGCAATGCTGTGGAATAACCTTTGATTGACGTTAAGGGGGTGCGCATTTCATGAGCCAGAGTGGATATAAGGCCGGCCTTATACTGGTCATCATTATTCGTAGTGTCCATCTCTTTTAGGCTTTTGCCCACGGCGTTCATTTTCATAGCCAGTGTGAGCAAATAAGCCACCGTTTGAAAGAGCAGAATATCATTTTGCGTAAACGTGACGCCACGCCCTGAGTTCACGAACGTTAAAACACCAAATCTGGTGGTTTCCGTATTCAATGGTATACAGGCAGCAGATGATGCAGAATCAAGGCCGGGAATTTTAGCACCAAAGATATTTTTTACGTTATCTTCAGTGCCTGATATAGATTTATTAGCGGGGTATAACCCGGCTTTGCCTTCCTGAAATGCCCTGCCGACCACCTCTGCGCCCGTATCCAATCGAATTTCTTTCAAAGCGCTGATGTCGATGCCGGAGGCAGCCTCAGCAACCAACCGGTCGATTGAAGGCTCATATCTCCACACGATGCCAATATCAGCAACCGCCAGTTTATCAATGAGAAGATCCAGTGCCTTTTGCAGCGCAGTATCTATTGCAGAGTCATTTATCAAAACCTTAGATACGTTTCCGATGGCGGATAGCAGCTTAATATCTGCAGGTGTTTGAGCCTGTTTATTCATATTGATGCCCACAGACATGATAAGATACTTTGCCGTCTAAATACAATAGCATTGGCTGTGCTGATCCACTCCCCGCAAAACTCACAGGCAATCCGGCTAGGTATTTATCAGTTTATCGCCCCGTAATAGGAATCAAATTTAATATTTTGGATACTATTTCAGGGAAGCTACCTGAACCTCTCATATCATCAACTGACAGAAACAACGTGCTGCAAACCAAACGTTGTCACATGCCGTCATAGAATTCCTTGACTGCTGCGAAAAAGGCGTCAATGTTTTCCCACTTTGAAAGAGGTGGGATATCACAGTCCGACGAAATTATAAAATTGGGGTATCCGCCGCATTCATCCAATACGCCAAGAGTAGCTTCGCGCACGGAATCAGGCGTACTGTTGCGCAGATGTCCTGCCGGATCAATATTGCCAAGTGCCAGTGTATGGAGTGGGATATATTTCATCATTTCACTCATTCTAATGGCGTTTCCAAAGCTATATGCCGGTCCGTGCGGATCCAACTTTTGGAATCGAAAGCTCAGTTGCATCCTCGCAGGAGGATATAATGCTGCCTATCACTGTCGGCACTTCATCTTCAAAGAAACGTATTTTCGATCCAAAGCATTACGCTTCCACAGATAAATCCATCAAACTGACGGCAGCCAGGGCATCCGTCCGATTTGCTATATATTTCATTCCCATCGCCTGCTTATCGCTGTCTGAGATGAGATCGATCACGCTGATCCCCATTATCTGTGCAGCGGGAAAGAAGAGAATCGGCATCGTCTGGAGTTCGCTATTAATTTCCTGCACTCTCAGGGGGCACCGTTAACCTGCGGAACTGGCATTTGGCCACACCGCAATGGCGGCAGCGGTTGAATGCCGCCTCTGATCCGCTGACGCCAAGGCCCGCGCAGATCGTGACCGATTTCTTGGGTATCATCATGCATGAATCGTTAAGCACCACTCCGATGCTCTCAGCCGGCAGCATGCTGAAGATCAGGCGCTGGTCGGTCAATGGCCAATCGGTATAGCCGGGGTTAAGCCACGCCCCCGCCTCCACCCCCTCTGCGCTCAGGCGCCCGCAGGCCATGTGCTGGAGCTGGTACCCAACTATCCCCAGGGCTATTGTGCCTGCTATATCCAGGTTGAGCGCCTGCATCTGCTCGCCCTCTTGAATCAGCGCCGTAACACGGTCCTCCAGATCAGGGCCTATGGTGTAAAGGGCAATCCCCAGTGACCCGCAGCCTTCCCATAGCGAGCTGATTTTATGGCCGATGCTCAGTTCAATCCCGTTTTTCAGCGTCAGGCTGTTTTCATCCAGACGCGCCACATAGAATTCACGGTAGATCGCGCGCGGCCTCACCAGGCTCTCAGCTTGCTCAGCTATGCGGGAGACCATGTCGATAATCGTCTGGCGGGGCTTTTTATCTGCGCCGTACCCGTGGACGGCTAGTATGACCTGCGGATCTATAGCTATTTCGAAGTTATCAAGTATCTCTTCTCCCGACATAACCTGCATCCCTTTAAAGCTGTTGTACAATGCTTTTAATCATATACCTGCGCCTGTTTATGATATAATATCAGCCCGAATCATTATCTACAATGCATATCAATAAAGTCGCTCTTCACTCTGAGAGATATCCCGGCAAGGACTGCTATCCTTTCAACCTGGATATCTTCAGTAAGACTGCATCGATGGCCTTCACCGGGCCGGTAACCTTCTTCGCAGGTGAAAACGGCACGGGCAAGTCCACGCTGCTCAAGGCCATCTGCCAGAAGTGCGGCATCCATATCTGGGAGGGCACCGAGGGGGCTCGCTATAAATACAACCCATACGAGGGCCGCTTCCACGAATACATCGACGTGCAGTGGGAGTCCGGCCCTGTGCCGGGATCGTACTTCAGCTCGCAGATCTTCCACGATTTTGCCCGTTACCTCGACGAGTGGGCGCATGCCGACCCGGGGATGCTGGAGTATTTCGGCGGGGACTCCCTGCTTACCCAGTCCCACGGCCAATCCCTCATCTCGTTCTTCAGTTCCAGGTACAGGATAAAGGGCCTTTATTTCATGGATGAGCCTGAAACGGCGCTTTCGCCGAGAAGCCAGCTCAAGCTGCTGAAGCTGCTAAAGGAGATGAGCACGGACGGCCATGCACAGTTCATCATAACCAGCCACTCTCCGATCCTGCTGGCCTTTCCGGGGGCCGTCATCTATGATTTCGACTCCGTGCCCATCACGACTATTGATTATAAAGACACGGAATACTACCAGATATACAGGGAGTTTATGAATAACAAAGACGCCTACCTGGAAAGCCTGTGAAGATGGCAGGGTGGTTTCTTTGTATACGAGGCCGGGCCTTATCAGCTTTTCATCGATTGCCTTATGATGGCGCGCTGATGATGCTGGTGGCCGGGAGATAACTGATATGAGAGAGATTAAACACAGGGTATTCGATGCTATCGGCAATACCCCGCTGGTGGAACTGGGGACTATTAACGGGGTGAATCCGAAAGTCAGGATACTGGCCAAGCTGGAGGGATGTAATCCCGGAGGCTCGATCAAGGACAGGCCGGCATATTATATGATCAGGAAAGCTGAGGAAAAAGGCCTTTTGACACGGGACAAGGTCATTGTAGAGCCCACCTCCGGCAATACGGGCATCGCCCTGGCCATGATCGGCTCGGCCATGGGGTACAGGGTGAAGCTCTTTATGCCGGAGTCTGCCAGCATGGAGCGCCAGATATGCCTTCAGGCCTTCGGGGCCGAGGTTGTTTTAACACCGGCCAGGGAGGCGACGGATGGCGCCATCCGTCAGGCCCGGCAATTCATCGAGAATGAGCCCGGCAATTATTATATGCCCAACCAGTTCGACAACCCGAACAACCTTCTCTCGCACTACGAGACCACCGGGCCGGAGATATACAGGCAGACCAACGGCAAGGTGGATGTATTTATCGCCGGTTTAGGCACTTCAGGGACGCTGATCGGGGTGGGTAAGTATCTGAGGGAGAAGAATCCGGGTGTCCGTATCATAGCCGTGGAGCCCATTGAAGGCCATACTATACAGGGCCTTAAAAACATGACTGAATCCATCGTACCCGGCATCTATGATAGCAGGGGATTCGACGAAAAAGTCGTCGTTGGGGATGGTGAGGCCTTCGATACTGCACGCACGCTGGCCACCAGGGAGGGTATATTTGTGGGTATGTCCAGCGGCGCAGCTATGGCCGGGGCCATCCGGGTCGCCGGCAGTATGGACAGGGGCAACATCGTGGTGATATTGCCCGATCGGGGCGACCGCTATCTGAGCACTACTCTCTTCCGTTCCACCTGAGCCAATTGCCCGCCTTAAAATTGACCGGACAGCAATCTGGCGATACGCGCAACATTGGTCGGGCACCAAGGGTAACTGTATATTGGGGCGCCGACATTGCTGATTGACCGGGCTTTTATACTTTGGAGAAAAGCCTGAGGCCTTCCACTATAGTCGAGGGCACAAGGTCCCAGACCGCCGACATCTCGGCGCCCATGCCGTAGCCGCACCTCTCGCAGATTTTTTCCTCGTAACCCGGGCAGTGTGGATAGCGTTTGCCGTCGGGCAGCACGAAGTCGGTTACCCAGCAGCGCTGAACGTACTTATTATTGCGCAGGCGCCTCAGCCCCTCCGTGGAGTTGATGATAAAATAGCCTTTCTTCTTGTAGCCGATCAACCAGTCTACCACCTGGCTGCGCTTGTCCCACGGCAGGAACATATCCTCCGTGCCCCCATGCGGTGTGTGGAAATTGAAGGACATCCCCCGTATATTTTTAATCTTGGCCATCTCCTCCACGAACTCCGGCACGCATTCCCAGTTGAGCACATTGGCCACGAAATTGACGCTGATGTGCGGGTATTTCGATTCCGAGATGTTCTTAACAGCCAGGTCGTAGGAGCCTTCTCCGCGGATCATATCGTGGTACTTTCTTGTGCCGTCTATGCTGACAAATATGCGGTCGGTCTTGCTGTTGGGTATGGGCAGGGTGCCGTTGGTGCTGTAGCTGGTGGATACGAAACCCATGCCGCGGGCCTCTAACACCAGGTCCTCCAGCGTGAGGTCGCCGTCCTTCCACAGCAGCGGCTCGCCACCCTCAAACGTGACCATGCGCGACCCGGCATCGTGGCACTCTTTGAGCAGGCTTTTTACTTTCTGGAAACTGAAATCTTCGATCTCCAGCAGCCCACCCTCAGTGGCCTTGGAGATGGCGCAATGCCTGCATTTCAGATTGCAGCGGGAGGTGATGAAGACCACCGACTGAAGAGGCATTTTGCGGCCCAGGAAGCGGCTCTTCAGATACCAGTTTGCATAGTACATGATTTCTAACATGAAAACAGCCCTTTCTAATAAATAATTACGATCGCATAAGCGATGAAAATCAGCAGCGTGAAGAAAACCAGCAGGTTGCGGGCCTGCCTCCATGCTATCAGGAACCATTCGTGCCCCTCGAGCATCTGCTCCATAGGTCCCATCCACCACCTGGCCCGGATCTTTTCATATTGCCCGTCCCTGATTTTGCGTGTGGTCTGTATGAACGAGACGGCCATGGGAAGGCTGAGAAATACCAGCAGTGTAGTGAGTGGCAAGACTCCCATGATGGTTCCTATGATTATGATGGAATAGGCGGTAGCCAGAATAAATGGCAGCATTGCGATGGCCCTGGCCTGGCTGCCCACTACTGCGACCAGCGTTCTCTTTTTAACCGCAATATCCGGCCTGTAGTCCATTACTGAGTGAATGAATAGGATCAGACCCACCAGGATGCCGACGGGCATGGCCACTAATATGGGCTCCCAGCTGAAACTGCCCGTTACGGCATAATATGTGCCCAGGCATATGCCCGGACCCATGGATGCGCTAACTACCAGTTCACCCAGGCCCCGGTAAGAAAATTTCAGCGGAGGCATGGAGTAGAAAAAGCTGATTACGGCGCCGCCTGCGGCGATGGCCGCCACCGGCCAGCCGGACTCGATGGTCAGGAAGATGCAAGCGGCTATGCCGAGGGCGAAAAGGATGAGAGAGGCGGCCAGCAACTGGTTCATCTTGATGTCCCCGCTTAAAACATAGGGGGCTTTGATTGTGCGGATGGGATCGGCGCTTTCGCTCTGGACGGTGTCCCTCAGGCCGGTGCCTCCGGCTTTTAGGTCGGCGTAATCGTCCAGCAGGTTGGCGCCGAGGTGTACTACCATGATGCCCAGGAAGGCTATGCTAAAATATAGCAGGCTAAATTCATTGTGGGCATAGGCCAGCAGACCCCCCAGAAGGCAGGCCATGGCTGAGTTGGGAAGCGCTACCCAGCGAGCCGAGTCCCACCAGATTTTAAGCTTATTTGTGGACAGCTGATAATGTTGAGGCATGTTTTTAAAATATAAGCTTTAAGGACGCCGCTGTCAAAGCTGATAAGTAACGACAGCGAAGGTAATTGCGAGTGGTAAACGACAGGCTTAATAAAAAGATATTTTTAACCGACGGCGAATTCGAGGAGCTTTTCGGTCCCCGCATAGCACGCCTGGTCTCTATCATGAACGAATCCGCTGCAGGGATCTGCCCGAGCTGCAACGGCTATTGCTGCAAGAACATACGCTGCATGTTTTACTCGGAACACTTCAGCTCCTGCCCCATCTTTGACAGGAGGCCGCGCGAGTGCCGTTACCATTTCTGCAACGAGGTGTTCACGGCAGCGCTGCTGACCAGGGACGAGAAGGACCAGATGCAGCAACCGGTGGAAGAGCTTATCTGTGGCAGCAAAGGCAAAACAGCCAGCCTGTTCTTCCTTTTCCCCGAATTTCCGCTGGACGAGAAAGGGCTGGCAGCGCTTGGGATCAAGGAGGAAGTGCAGAGAATTATAGGGGATTTCGAGCAGGGTAAGCTGGACGAGCATGCAGCCTTTGAAGGATTGAAGCAGTTGTGCAGGGATGACGCAGCCATCCCATTGTGAGAAGCTATTTTTGTATCAGTACCATATCGAAGATGAAGCTTTTCACCCTGGCGGCATACTCGCGGTAGAAGAACGCAGTGTTATCCACGATATATTGCTGTTCAAATCCCAGCATGATAGAAGAAAAAATCGTTGCTATATAATGCTCGTCAACCTCTTTGAAAACGCCCTGTTCCTTGCCCTCACGGAGTATCTGTGAAAGGGTCTCCCGGTAACCCCTGTACAGCTTGCTGAGGATGCGCTGCATGCGCTCGTTGAACTTGATTTGCGTGAGGAAGTCAAAGGTAACATAGATGTATTCCTTCTCATTTTCGACAAGGCCAAAGCCCTGGTCGATGAAGATGCCCAGCTTTTCCTTTGGATCGGCCACCCGTTCGAGCGCCCTCTCCAGGGACAAACGCACGTTCTGCTGCATCTCCCTCAGCAGCGTGACCAGCATATTCTCCTTATCTTTAAAATAGTGGTGTATCAGTCCCGAGGAAACGCCCGCTTTCTTGGCGATATCCATCATGGTGAAATTGTAATAGCCTTTTTCCGCTATGATCTCATATGCGGCACGGGTGATCTGCCTTTTTCTATAGCTGGCTATCTGTTTTCCGCGCTGCGTGCGGTTAAGCTTGGCGCCCCGCTTCCCGACCATCCCCGTCTGAAATACCCTGCTTTTTTTCTGCGGCATCGATAATACCTCTCAATTCAGATCATGCACACTCTGCCGTGCCCGGCTCCGCTGTGTATAATAATATAAAATCTCGGCTAATTGTACAATCAATCAATGAATTTCGTATTCATGATATATGTAATCTGCAGGCTGTTTCACCATGCAAAAGTTCAATATTATATCATGGACAAGTCGGCGCCGGTTAAACTCTGGACATTTATAGCGGACGTGTGTAAAAATATGCATTAGTCGGCTGTAAAGTTGAAGGATTATTCTTAAGGAGGCGTGTGTGATGAAAATATTGGCAGGGCTATTGCTTGCCGCCTTGGTACTTGTTTCAGGATATACCTGCGCCGTGCCCGATGGCAAGCTGCGCGTTATCACGGAAGAAAATCCGCCCTATAACTTTACAGATGAGAGGGGCAATATCAGCGGTCAGTCAACCGAGATCATACATTTGCTTATGAGCCAGGTGGGTAGCGATGCGTCCATCGAGATGATGCCGTGGGCGAGGGGATACGATATAGTGCGGAACCAGCCCAATACCATGATCTACTCCACCAGCAGGATACCCTTCAGGGAAGAGATGTTCAAGTGGGTCGGCCCTATCGGCTTTGCCGATGAGTGGTTTTATGCCAGGCGCGGATCGGACATCAAGATCAGCTCACTGGACGATGCCAAAAAAGTTAAATCGATCGCCGTTTACAGGGATGATTCCAACCAACTGTACTTGATAGAGAAAGGTTTTAGCAATCTCGACGTCAGCGAAAATGACCTGCAGTGTATTAAAAAGCTCATGGAAGGCAAGGTTGACCTCTGGCTGGGACCTTCCCAGGGTTTCCACCTTCTGGCTTATCAGGCCGGCATAAATCCTGCGGAGATTGAGCCGGTAGCTTATGTGCGACGTAGCGAATGGTACATTGCTTTTAATCGCCAGACCCCGGATACAACTATCGAAACCTGGCAGAAGGCACTGGATGGGATGAAGAAGCCGGACAAGCCCGACACCCTCAGCGTTTACGAGGAGATTATTACGAGTTATGCCCTGCCCCGCTATGCAGCGGACAGCATCGACAGGGAGGTGGTGATGCAGCTTGTGGAGAAGACGGCCGGGGATATTGCGGCGGATGCTGCGGGGACTATCAGGAAAATCAATGCCGGCGAAAGCCCCTATCGCGATAAGGACAGGCCGGACCTCTACGTTTACGTTTTTGACAAATACGTGACCGAGGCGGCCAATGCCGACAACCCGGCGGTAGTGGGCCGCAATCTCAAAGGTGTCCCCGATATGGCGGGTAAGCTTTTCAGGGACAGTATCGTGGAGGGGGCGCTTAAGTCCGGCACGGGCTGGGAGGATTACGTCTTCACCATGCCGGGGAAAATCGGCCTGTTCTATAAATCCGTGTATTACAAGCTGGTTACAGGCAGCGACGGCAAGCAGTACGTGGTATGCGTGGGACGCTATCTGGATAAGCAGGAATAGCGTTTGAGGGCGGTTGGCAGCTTCACCGCTTGCGCCTCCTTGACATGTAATTTGTATGTATGTAAACTATGATCTGATTGCGCTTTTTTTAGGCCAATGAGTAAATTGAAGGTATGATGCATTGCTAATCTCTGAAAGCAGGAAAACCAGCTATATAGTCATAGACAAGGACAAATGTAAGGCCTGCCATTACTGTATCGCAGTATGTGCCAGAGGGATCATCGGGACATCCAAAGAGATTAATAGGCTCGGCGTAAATTATGCCGAGGTGATTCCTGACAAAGCACATGAATGTACAGGCTGCAAGTCATGCGCAATCATGTGCCCTGACCTTGCTATCTCGGTTTTCCGCAGCCGTGTCCTGGAAGCCGGCACCATATCCTGATAATCTTTAATCCGAGGAGCCGACCGATGCCCGAAAGGACCCTCATGGGGGGTAATATTGCCATATCAGAAGGCGCCATACTCGCCGGGTGCCAGGCTTATTTTGGATACCCCATCACACCGCAAAACGACCTGCTCGAAAATATGGCGCGCCGCATGCCGGAAGAGGGCAGGGTATTCCTTCAGACCGAGAGCGAGCTCGCTGCTATCAACATGGTTTACGGCGCCGCAGCAGTAGGCTTTCGCGCCATGACCTCTACCTCGAGCCCCGGCTTCAGCCTTCAGCAGGAGGGTATCTCTTACATGTCGGGGGCTGAGATGCCAGCCGTTATCGTAAATATCATGCGGGCAGGGCCGGGGCTGGGCAATATCGGCGGCGCACAGGGCGACTACATGCAATGCACGAGGGGCGGCGGGCACGGCGATTACTACCTGATCAACCTGGCTCCCTCCTCTGTGCAGGAGATGATGGATTTAACCATGCTGGCCTTTGAGCTGGCCGATAAATATCGTAACCCTGTACTGGTGGTAGCCGACGGATTCCTGGGGCAGGTTGTGGAGCCGGTCACCATTCGTGAACGGGTTAAGAAACTGCCAGAAAAGAAGTGGGCCATAACGGGCGCCAGGGGCAGGCCCAAGAACCGGATCAACTCCTTTGAGATGAATCCCATCGATCACCCCAGGAGGATCAAGCTGCTGCTGGATAAATTCGAGAGGATGCGCATAAACGAGGTCCGCTACGAAGCTCTCAATACGGAAGATGCAGATATCATACTGGTCGCCTACGGCAGTGCAGCCAGATCATCCATCAGCGCCATGAAGATGGCCCGCAGCAAGAAGCTCCGCGTGGGCCTTATACGTCCCATCACGCTGTTCCCCTTCCCCTATCAGCCGCTGGCCGATCTGGCCGAGAAGGGATGCAAGTTCGTGGTGGCCGAGATGAGCGGGGGGCAGATGCTTGAGGACGTCAGGATAGCGGTGGGAAACCAGAATGAGATAAAGCTGGCAAATACCTACGGTGGCGTGCCTCTGGAGGCCGATCCCATATTCGAGGCCATCGATTTATTGATGTAATGACTTCTATGAGTAAAGCAGAGATGGATGATTACGATAATGTGATCTTTGCCCGGCCGGACATAATGGTAGACCGTCCCACGCACTTCTGCCCGGGATGCGGTCACGGTATTATTCAGCGTCTGGTGGGTGAGGCTTTGCAGGAGCTGGACCTTTTGGAGCGGGCCATATGCATCGGCTCCATCGGGTGTACAGTGACCGCCTATGAATACTTCAAGGTCGACGGCATGGAGGCGCCACACGGGCGCGCGCCGGCCGTGGCCACAGCCATAAAACGCTGCAGGCCCGACCTTGTCCCCTTTGCCATACAGGGCGACGGCGACCTGGCCTCCATCGGCGCCGCCGAGATCGTGCATGCCGCAGCCAGGGGCGAGAAGATCACTATCATCTTTGCCAACAATGCCACCTACGGCATGACGGGCGGGCAGCTCGCGCCCACCACTCTCATGAACATGTACACGGCGTCCACGCCCGGCGGCCGCAACGCTGAGCAGTCGGGCTACCCCATCAGGATGAGCGAGATGCTGGCTACGCTGGACGGCCCCGCCTATATCGCCAGGGTGGCCGTGAACAACCCGGCAAACGTACGCAAGGCCAAGAAAGCTGTTGAGCTGGCTTTCCGCACACAGCTTGCCGGACTCGGTTTTGCCATGGTCGAGATACTTTCGATGTGCCCGATCAACTGGAGAGTGGAGCCGGAGCAGGCGCCCCAGTGGATGACAGACAACATGATACCGCAGTTTCCCCTGGGCGAATTTAAGGTATTACCGGGGGTTGCGGCGTTGAGGAGGGGGGACAGAAGTTGAACTGGGAGATAACCATTTCGGGGTTTGGCGGCCAGGGCCTTCTTTTTATAGGGAGGTTGCTAATGGAATCCGCCTTCAACGCAGCCCTGGAGACGACCTGGCTTCCTTATTACAGCGGCGAGAAAAGGGGTGGGATGTGTTCCTGCTTCGTGAACATCTCTGACGAAAGGATCGGCTCCATCTTCATCACGCATCCCGATATCGGCGTGGCCATGAACCCGGCTGCCATGAAGATGCTGGAACCTACGATAAAGACCGGCGGGCTTCTGCTGGTCAATACATCGCTGATAAAAACCAAATCCAGGAGGCATGATATCAAGGTCGTATATGTGCCGACCGTTGAGACGGCCAAGGAGCTCGGCGACGATACGGTGGGCAATTTGATAGCACTGGGCGCCGTAATCGCCAATTCAGGTATCACCACGACATCGAGCATCATCAAGGTGCTCAACCAGATGCTTTCCAGGAACAAGCGTCAGCTCGAGTTAAACAAGGCTGCCCTGCTCAAGGGCTGCGAATACAGCTAATTCCCGATGGCTGCCCCTTCCCATCTAAACTTTTCTCCCTGCCGATCAGCTGTTTAATCTCAGGGCTGAAATTGATTATTGCTCCCGGTGGATTTAAAATTAGCTTTGGTTTTACACAGTGCTGCCATACATCCCGGCTCACAACAAGGAGGCATCCATGATCACGAGAACTAAGGGAATTGGGGACCTTTTCAAGGAGGTCATCGATAAGGGGCTGTGCACTGTGTGCGGGGCATGTGTGGGGGACTGCCCTTACATGGTTTTTTACCGTGGGAAAATACGCATGCTGGACTTTTGCAACAGGACGGAAGGGCATTGCTACGAGTATTGTCCCCGCACTTTTACCGACCTGGACGCTATCAGCAATAGAATCCACGGCACACCTTACACGGGCGACGAGATCGGCACCGTTAAAAAGGTGCTTATGGCCAGGGCCGGCGACAGCAAAACCAGGACAAAAGGCCAGTACGGCGGCACTGTCAGCGCGCTGCTGTCCCTGGCGTTGGATAATGGCTTAATCGACGCCGCCATCATGTCTAAAAATACGGACGATAAGCTGCCTGCCGGGTTCATTGCCCGCTCGTCAGCGCAGGTGCTGGAGGGAGCGGGATCCAATTATATGGCCTACCCTGCGCTGGAAGCTCTCAACAGTACGCCGCGAGACAGCAAAGACAGGCTCGGCATAGTGGTTACGCCCTGCCAGGCCATCGCACTGGCCAAAATGAAGGTGAGCCCACCGTCCCAGCGTGTAAGCATGGAAAATGTGCGGCTCTCTATAGGCCTTTTTTGCACCTGGGCGCTGGCTTACGACAGGTTTTACGAGTTCATCAAGAATAACGTTTCACCTGCTAAAATCAAGAAGTTCGACATCCCTCCGCCCCCTGCCAACAGGTTTGATTTTTACATCGGCAAGGAGGTCAAGTCCTTCTCGCTGGACGAGATCAGGAATTACAGGATGTCCACCTGCGCTTACTGCCTGGATATGACGGCCGAGTTCACGGATATATCTGTCGGCTCAGTGGAGGGGATTGAAGGCTGGAATACCGTGATTGTCCGCACACAACGGGGCATGGATCTAATCGCGGATGCCAAAAAGAAAGGGAAGCTTGAAATAAGGGAATTGCCCGAGCAAAACCTGGTGCACCTGAAAGAAGCCGCCTTTAATAAGAAGGCGCGGGCCGTACAAGCAATAGTCGAGAAAACCGGTGATAAAAATGACCTGATGTACCTGGGCATTTCCGATAACCTGAAGGAAAGGCTGCTCGGTCACCGGGTATCCGCACAGGGAGGACATTGATATGCCAAATATTGATATGGATGCCCCGGGCAGCAACCAGCTATTTATAGGCAATGAGGCCATGGCGCGGGGAGCGCTGGAAGCGGGAATCGGCTTTGCCTCAGCTTATCCCGGGACTCCCTCGTCGGAGATCCTGGGCAGCCTGGCCGAGGTAGCCAAGAAACGCGATATCTACGTGGAATGGTCGGTAAATGAGAAGGTTGCCATTGAAGAGGGAGCTGCCGCATCCTTTGCCGGCATAAGGTCGCTGGTGGCCATGAAAATGAATGGCCTTAATACGGTTATCGACTTCCTGTCAACAATAACTCTAAGCGGCATCGGTAAAAAAGGCCTCGTCCTGATGGTGGGCGACGACCCGGCCGCGCATTCCAGCTCGAATGAGACGGATTCGCGTCCTGTTTCCAAGTGGCTGGATATACCGCTGGTTGAACCCGGCGATTTCCAGGAAGCGAAGGACATGATGCCGTTCCTGTACGGGATAAGTGAGGAATTCGGCACGATCTGCATTATGCGCAGTGTAACCAGGATCGCGCATGCCAGGGGCAATATCAGGCTGGGCGAGATACCAAGGATAAAGCATAAGGCACGCTTTGAGCAGTACTTCGACCCGGCTGCGCCGATGCCCACTCCCATCATGTGCATACCGAGTTCATTCCGGCATATGTTCCAGCATATGCGCTTAGACAAAATAAGGGAGAAATTCGAGTCCTCCGAGTACAACAGATATGTCGGCCCTGAAAAACCCGACCTGCTGATCATCACATCCGGTTCGGGCTGGCTGTATTCGCAGGATGCAGTAAATGCGCTTAAGGCCGAAAACAGGATCGGCATATTGAAGCTGGGCACGTTATGGCCGCTGCCGGAGAAACTGGTAAAAAGCTGTTTGTCAAAATCGGACAAGGTCCTCTTCATAGAGGAAACCGACCCCTTCCTCGAGGGCGCTGTCATGGAATACGCCGCCGGTTTCTCGCCTGAGAGCAAGAGGAATATGTTCTATGGCAAACAGACCCGGCATCTCAATGCCTTTGGGGAGCTGACTCCCGACGCGGTGATCAAGGCCATAACCGGTGTGCTGGATATCAGGTACGAACCCCGCGACGCGGAGTACATGAAAAAGGTTGAAGCTGTGCCGCAGAATTACGTTATGGACAGGCTGCTGACCTTTTGTCCGGGCTGCCCGCACCGCGCTTCCTTTTGGGCCATTAAAAACGCGCTGGCGATGGACGGGCGCAACGGCTTTGTCACCGGTGACATAGGCTGTTATACCATGGCGTTGGGCCCCGCAGGTTTCTTTCAAACACGGACGCACCAGTGTATGGGTGCAGGGGCAGGACTGGCCAACGGCTTCGGTCAGTTGAGCCGCTTCGGTTTTGACCAGCCCGTGGTATCAGTGGTGGGCGATTCCACTTTTTATCATTCCATCATTCCCGCTCTCGTTAATGGAGTGCACAACCACTCCGATTTTACACTGGTTATACTGGATAATGGCGCCACAGCCATGACCGGTTTTCAGCCGCACCCGGGAACCGAGCTTACTGCCATGGGTGAACCAGCGGCGCAGATCAGTATGGAGAATATCTGTCGGGCCATCGGCGCGCGGGTGGAGGTATGCGATCCATTCGATTTGAAAAATACCACCCGGACCATGCTCGACCTCATCGAGCAGAAAGAAGGTGCGAGGGTGGCTATTATGAGGCGCACCTGCGAGCTGGTCAGGCAGAAGAAAGAAGGGAAGCCTTATAAGATGAAAATAGATCCGGATAAGTGCCTGGGCGAGGATTGCGGGTGCAACCGGCTGTGTACCCGGGTCTTCAGATGCCCGGGATTGATCTGGGACCCGGTGCTGGGCAAAACCAGGATCGACGAGGTCA
>Ga0268281_1000332_pt1 | contig 36499 bp, 42 predicted proteins | sample saktaG_10_FD_190134 | JGI IMG/M metagenome (GOLD analysis project Ga0268281, IMG submission 190134) | Saline water microbial communities from Sakinaw Lake, British Columbia, Canada - sak_2011_5_24_50m | ecosystem: Environmental > Aquatic > Non-marine Saline and Alkaline > Saline ...
TATGAATAATTACTTTTATCTTGTTCTATTCTCAGGAATATTCTTGTGTCTGATTGGAATATTATTTAATATTCTGTTGTTTTTCGGAATTTTTATTTTACTTGGAGATTTTTTAGTTGTGGTTGCTAAGGCTATTGAAAAATCTATGATTAAAGAAAAGAATCCCGAGGACTTGAGAGAAGGTGATTGGCTTGTTAAGAGTGTTTCTGTTAAGGGGCGGAGTATAAAAGCTTCTTGGGAAGGTCTTTCATTAGAAGATATGGCATTACTTAAAAAGAATAAGAAAAGGGTTTTTATAAAAGATGGAATTCCTTTTGTTCCTGCTTTTTTTATTGCCTTGATTGCTTATGGTTTTAAGGAACGGATTTTGGTGTGGGTTTTTAGGATGATTGGATTGTGATTTGTGCCCGGGTTTAGTAGAGTGTAAAATTTCAGATGACTCGGATATTATCTATAGTCTTTGATTATTTTTGTCATATCTAATCGATAATAACTATTCACTTAAATCAACTAATCCCCTACTAAGATAATATTCACCGTTTCGAGTAGATACTTATTCTATTACAAGTTTAGAAGGGCATTTTTGAAAGATAAATTAAAAAGGTTATTTAGGTATCCTTGGTTTTATTAAAGGTAGTTCTGGGAAGTTTCTTTTTTGTTCTGGTTTTACTGATTTTTTAATACTGCTCGATTTTTTGTTTTTTGTTTTCTTTTTTGAGAGTTGTTTTTGAAGTTTTTCAAGTTCTTTGGGCTCTGCTCTCTTTCTTTGGGTTTCATTTCCATAGATTGGAATTATTTCAACGATAGCGTGACCTGAAATTGATTGGGAGGTGATTTTAATTTCTATAGGGTTAAATTTCTTCTGGATTTTTTTTGATATCTTCTTTGCTAGGGTGAAAGCATTTGATGGGATAGATTCTAATTTAGCATGGATTCTCGGAATTACGAGGGTATGGCCTTTACTTAAGGGGGTTAATTCTAAAACTGCGATGTTATCTTTGTTTTCATCTATTTGGTACAAGGGGTTTTTAATGATTGAGCAGGCAATGCAGGAAACCTCTTTTTCTGCTTCTTGTTTTATCTCTGGTTTATTGTTTAATTCAAGAAATTGTTTTTGGAGACTTTCTAAATCTTTAGGGCTTGCTTTTGATTTCTGAAGTTTTTCTAAGGGTGTATCATAGGTTGGGATAAGCTCGATTGCGGCATGGTTCATTACCTTAGTTTCATTTGTCCTTATTTGTGTTGGGTTTAATGTTGATTTTATTTTTTCAATTGTCTCTTGGGCAAGTTGTTTTGAAGATTCTGGAGCTTCTTCAAAATGCTCTTTTGAGATAATGAGGGTATGGCCTTTGCTTAGGGGGTTAATCTCTAAAATTGCAACACTTCCTTTGTTCTCATTAATTTTATAGGAAGGTATTTTGTTATTTGCAATTGAACAGAAAATACATTCTCCTTGCTCGGGCATTAGATTGTTTTGATTTACAAATTCTTCTGTCTCAGAGGTAGTCATTGAGAGAATCTTCTTTTTGATTTCGTTTCTTTTATCTTCAGGGAAGTTTACGAGTTGTTCGAGAAGTTGCTGTTTTATTTCTTGTGCTTGTTCGTCTGTGAATTCGTCTGTGGGGGGCATAGTAATTTTAAGAAGGAGGTGTATTTAAGAGTTTTGGGGATTTACAATTGTTAGTTGAACTTAGAAACCGGGTTTACAATTCCCTTCTGTAATCAATTATATCCGTTGAGGAAACATGTTCTTCATCTTTCATCATATTTTCTATTAAAGAAGTATCTTTATGCTCATTTATTCTAATGAAGGCTATTAATGCTTTTAGTCCGAAGGCAATTGGCTGCTCTTCAAAATGGGTAATTTGACCTTCGATTGATTTTATTTTCTCGGTTGCTCTGCTCTTTAATGCTTCTAGATCTGTATCTGGAGAATCAGGCATTATTTTAAGTTTGATCAGAGCCATTCCCATTTTGAAAGAACTAAGGACCGATATACCCGCATTTACATTTGTAGTCCAGAGAAAGCTGTTTACATTTGTCACATCTGAATATTTTTGTTTTACATTCAGGGCATGGGAAACTTACTCCTTCTTGTGCGTTTTGGTTACAACTTATACACTTTACCATATTATCTGATTTGAATTTTGGTTTATAAAGCTTTCCACTCTTTTTCTTTAGAAAAGAAAAATTGGTGTTTCAAAAAGAAACTAAAAGAGTATAATAATACTTAAATAACCCTGAATTTTAGAATGAATATGCAAAATTATGATTTATTAATTGAGAGGATAGCTGTATCTTCCGGGTTGGAGAAAGAGGAGATTGAGAAGAGAGTTGAGGCTAAAAGAGCGAAGCTTTCAGGGCTTATCTCTAAGGAGGGGGCTGCTCAGATTGTTGCTGCTGAATTGGGAGTTAGTTTTGATAATGTTCAGCTAAAGATATCAGAACTTATTCCAGGAATGAAAAAAGTTAATTTGGTTGGGAAAGTTATTACTTTATTTCCAGTGAGAGAGTTTGAAAAAAACGGTAAAAAGGGAAAAGTTGCTAATTTTTATATTGGTGATGAAACTGGAAGTATGAAGATTGTTTTGTGGGATACTAATCACATCGGCTTAATTGAAAGTGGCGTTGTCAAGGAAGGGGTTGTGGTTGAAATCGCAAATGCAGGCATGAGGGAAGGAGAGTTACATTTAGGTAGTTTTTCAGAGTTTAAAAAAAGTAATCAGGTTTTGGAGAATGTTAAGACTGAAAGAGGAAGTGTTGAAAAATCAATCGAAGAGATTCAGCAGGGGCAAAATGTTAAATTAAGGGCTGTGATTGTTCAGATGTTTACGCCGCGGTTTTTTAAGGTATGTCCTGAGTGTGGTAAGAAAGCAATAGAGAGTGCAGATGGCTTTTCTTGTAATGAACACGGGAAAATACAGCCTAAGGAAAGAGCTTTGATTAACTTTGTTTTGGATGATGGAACTGAGAATATCCGGGCTGTTCTTTTTTCAGAGCAAATTGAAAAACTTATTTCCGAAGATGATTTGAAAGATGCGGAGAAATTTCAGAAGTTTAAGGATGATTATTTAGGGGCTGAGATTTATATTTCTGGAAGTGCAAGGCAAAATAAGTTGTTTAATAATGTTGAACTTATTGCAACTGATGTTGAAAAGGTTGATGTTGAGAAGCTGATTAAAGAGATGGAAGCGAGATAAATTGTAACTACTCTATAGTTATTACAAATAGAAAGGTTTAAATACTTCTTAGTCTTTAAATAAATATGGAGAACAAAAACGAGCAAAGAAATTCTAGAAAGAGTGGGTTGTCAAGGTTAGTTCCTTATATTGCTGTTCCTATTGCTTTAGGGATTGGAGCTACTATAATCTCTGCTACAGGAGACTATCTTGGAGGACATTCATTAAAGGATTCTCTTGATGTAGCATATAAAATTGGGGCTGCGACTACTGGTATAGCTGGTCTTGTAAGTCTTCGTATAACTGATCCTCTTGCATAATATCCTTATGTTATTTTTTATTCCTTCTTTAATTTCTCTTATCTGAGATTTGTATTCTTCGAGAGCATAATTTTTAATAGGCATGAATCTATTGAGATTAGGTGTAGATTATGGTGGAATTAATATCGGTTATCCTTATTGTCTTGGGCTTAGTGCTAGTTATTTTGGCGTTTATAGTTGGGAAGAAAATTGGAGAGTATAAAAAAGAACGATTTTGGGAAGGGGAAATTGATAAGCATAGAAAAGATGCTGTTATGCGGTCGAGAGCTGTTTTGTCGGGGCAATTTTCAGAACAGATTGCTCCGTATATGCCTGGTTTTGAGTTCTCTCCTTCGGAATGTAGATTTATTGGGAAGCCGATTGATTTGATTGTCTTTAAGGGAATGGACAACAAGGAAATTGAAGAGGTTGTTTTTGTTGAGGTTAAAACGGGAAATTCAAAGCTAAGTGAACAGGAAAAGCATTTGAAGAAAGCAATTGAAGATAAAAAGGTAAGATGGAAAGAATACAGAATGTGATGATGGTTTTTGCTTTATAATGAAGGTTGTTATTTATTAGCAGGTATTTTAATACATAAATCTTTATAAAAGAAGGGCAGTTTTACAGAGGATGGTTGGAAAATCTGATGCTCAAAAAATAAAAGAGGCAGTTGAGAATTCTGTTGAAATTGGGGTTGTTGAAGAAAAATCTAGCTCTTCTGGGGAAAAAAAGAAAAAGAAAGAGGAGAAAGAAGAATTGAAGTTGACAGACTTGCCAGGCATTGGGCCTGGAAGCGCTGCAAAGCTTGAGGCGGCTGGAATTTTTGATTTAATGGGTTTGGCTGTCTTATCTCCTGCTGCTTTGGCGGAGATGGCTGGAATGGGAGAAGCAGCTGCAAGGAAAGCGATACAGGCAGCAAGAAAGATGATGGATTTAGGGTTTCAGGATGGTTTAGAGTTCGCTGAAAAAAGGAAAGAGGTTAATAACATTACTACTGGCTCAAAAAATTTAGACAATCTTCTGGGTGGGAAAGGGATTGAGACAAAGTCCATCACTGAGGCTTTTGGAGCTTATGGTTCTGGAAAGACTCAGTTGGCTTTATCTCTTGCTGTTAATGTTCAGTTGCCTATTGAACAAGGTGGAGCGAATGGGAAAGCGGTTTATATTGATACAGAAGGAACATTTAGGCCTGAGAGAATAAGGCAATTTGCAGAAGGGATTGGTGCCAATCCTGAGAAAGTTTTGAAAAATCTTTTGGTTGCAAGAGCTTTTAATTCGGATCACCAGATGTTGTTGCTTGATAGGATTGCTGAATTAATAAAAGATGGAGAGCCTATTAAATTGATTATTGTTGATTCTTTAACTGCTCATTTTAGGGCGGAGTTTAGTGGAAGAGGTATGTTGGCTGATAGACAGCAGAGATTGAATAGATATATGCATCAATTGATGAAGGTTGCTGAACAGCATAATTTGGCTGTTTATGTTACTAATCAGGTTATGGCAAATCCTGCTCAGATGTTTGGAGATCCTACACAAGCTGTGGGGGGAAATATTGTTGGACACGCTTCTACCTATAGGATTTATTTAAGAAGAGGAAAAAAAGATTCAAGAGTTGCTAAGTTAATTGATAGTCCTAATTTGCCGGATAATGAAACTGTTTTTATGATTGAGACTTCTGGGTTGAAAGATGTGGAGATTTGATAAAGATTTTTAAACATACTTGACTAAAGTAACTTATGGGAAAATCGGTGTTGTGGGCTTTATTTTCGAAAATTGGGGGATTTTTGGCTTTTCTAATTTTGCTTTTATTCGCTAATTTTCTTATGAAGTATATTCCCTGGGAGACTTATTCTACAATTGTCTTATTTTTTAATTATAATTTAGGTTTATTTTTTATAATGATGTTAATTGGAATTGCAAGTGATGTTTTATGGATGTTTGATTTTCCGCTTAATCTTCCTGCTCCGATAGCGAGCGCTTTCTTGAGTTACTATATTTTTGTTTTTATATTTCGATTTTTTGTTTTTATAAGAACATACATTTACTTTGATTTTGTATTTCCGTTTTCATTACTTTATGTTGTGCCTCTGATTGTTCTTTTGGCAGGGTATGTTTTAGTCTTGATGAGGGCGGTAAAAAGAAAAGAGCCTGAAAAAGAAGAAGAAAAACTAGAAAAGAAAAACGATAAAAAGGAAGTTAAAAAAATAGAAATAAAAACTAAGGAAGCTAAGAAGACTGGAGTGAAGAATAAAGAAGTTGGATGGAAAGATATTGGGAATGAGTTTAAGCTTGCTTTGTATGGTTTTGGAAGGACGATTAATAGGTTGTTTGAGTGATTTTATTTCTGAATGACATTTAGTCGTGTTTTGGGATATTACTAACCGAAGGATAAACGCCTTCACGATTACTCCATACGAAGGATTAACTTCCCAACTCTTTGCTCAATTAATCATAAATATTCTTTCTGTGACCAATTCTAATCACAATAATCCTATTCATAGAAATAATAACATCAACAATTGCCCGATAGTCTCCAATTCTTAATCTCCATAATTTTTCACCTTGTAATCTTTTTAAAAATCTAAAGGGATTTTCCCTAATTGAATAAATTTTATTTAAAATTATTTCAGCATCTTTTTTTTGTAATTTTTTAATAAAATCTTCAGCATTCTTTTCAATTTGAATAGAATACATTTTTATCTAAGTGAAATACCTAATTCTCTAGCTACTTGCTCAATAGGTTTTACTTTTCCTCTTTTAACATTTTCTAATGCTATTTTGATATCTTCGATTTCTTCTTCACTTAAACTTTCTTCTTCACAATTATTTATTAAATTATTTAAAAGCTCGTCATAAGATTGTCTTTCAGAATGTTTGAGGGACTTTAATCTTTCAAGAGTTTCAAAGTTTATTTGTATTGTTGTCTTTTCCATGTTATATAGTAACTATAGTAGGTATATAAACCTTTCTTTAGGGAGTAGCCACCTTTAGGTTCAACGCCCCCACGAGATGTTTAACCTTAGGTTAAGGTTAGCACGAGATTTCTAAGAGGTTTATCGACGATAAGGTTTTTTCACTAAAAAAGTTAGAGTTTAAAATTGATTTTTTATTTTTTATGACTGGTTAAACGCCCCCGCATTTTTCCTAAATTTGAGTTGGTTTTATTTTTTGGCAGATTTCCATAAAAGTTCAAAATAACTTAAATAACTCTCTCCTATTTTTTTATTTTTGATAATTACACATAAAGGTCTCTCACCAAATAAAATCGTAGCCACATAATCTTTTCCGATATCTACTAACGCAGGAGTTTTTACATTTTTCGGCAAAAACCTAACTTCAGTCAAAGGAGTTTTCTGTCTTCTTTCACCCCAAACTTTTGAATCTTGATTAAAAAGTATTTTACAATAAATACCTTTTTTTGCTCTTCTTTCATGCCAATCTTGAAAATATGCTCCGAGCGATTCATTTGCTTCATTGGGAGCACCCAAAATATAAAAGTTGTCTCCTTTTTCAAGTTTGGAAAGAATCATTTCGGTAAATGTTTTTATTCCTTTAAGTCCTTGTAAAATCTCTGCTTCTTGAGATGGCTCAGCATATTTGTAAATCTGTTGCAATTCAGGAATAAGTTTTTCAACTTCTTTCTTTTCATCGTTTAATTCTTTTTCTTTTAACTCAACAAATTCTTTAATCCTTGAAGGATCTTTAGCTTCAAACTGCTTTCTATTATTTATAATAACTTTACTTACTAAGCCTTTTTTATTCAGTCTATCCAATATATCATAAATTTTTGAGTTTGAGACATTAGCTTCTTTTATAATTTTCCCAATAGTTGAACCACCCAACTTTAATAGTGCTAAATAAACTTTACTTTCTCCTTCAGTTAAGCCAATTCTTTCTAATCTTTCTGTTTCCATGTATATACTAAATGTTTCTTATTTATAAATACTTCGCCCCCCCTATGAGGAGATTATGTTTACATATGAAATTATGTTATAACTACTAAGGAGTAAATAAAATGAAACAAACAAATTCAATAGATTATACTGAAGTAGAGAACAAGATTATATCATACATAAGAGACTTTGCTAAAGATAAACCAGTAATAGTAGGATTAAGTGGGGGAATTGATTCATCTATAGTCTGTGCATTGGCAGTTAAATCTCTGGGAAGCGACAAGGTAAAAGCTCTGATTGTAAAGAATGCAAGGTATCCTATTCAGAATCTTCAAATTTCAAGAGATTATGCAAAAACCTTAGGAATTCAGACTCAAGAGGTAGATTCTACAAATTTAAGAGAGGAAGCAATAAAATCCTTAGCTATTGAACAAGGAAGCATTATTCAATCATCTACACTAGATGCAAGAATCTGTGATCTAGTTATAAAAACAGTTGCAGGACTAGAAGACAGGATTTATTTAGGAACAATTAATGGGACTGAAAGACTTACTGGCTGGTATCCTAAAGGCAATTTGGTTGGAGATTGTTCACCTATTGGGGGGTTGCTTAAGAATCAAGAAAAGAAATTAGCAGAACATATGGGCTTAGGTTATCTCGTAGAAACAATATCTGATGACTCCAGTAGAATATGTAGTGGTTGTGGAGAACTTCCAGATTTCAAAGGAATACCTTATGAAACCCTTGATGATGTGCTTTATATTTACGAAACTTCTAAAGGAGACGAACTTGCTAAAAGACTTAGAGGTTCCAATATAGACAAAGAGGTTTGTGCGAAGATAATTAGAAGAATAATGTCTGTGGATCATAAGAACGATGTTTTTCCAGATTACTGCAAAATAAACTTTCCAAATGGTGATTAAAATGAAACAAATAACTAAACAAACACTTGAAGAAATAGAAAGAAAATTCAAAACAAATAATGGATATGTTTTGAGTAATGAAAATCTTATTTATTGTCCTCAAGTAAATGGATTAGTTAATATCTGTTTAAATGAACTTGGTTTTTTGCAAGAGGCAAAAAATAATTGTCAAGGATTCCTTGATAGTTCTTCGCATGATAAAGTTAGTGGATTATTCTGGAGAGAAGTAGATTTAAAAGGAAATATAAAAGTGCCTAAAATAAATACTTGTAAAAATTCCATTTTTGCTTTGGCATTATCGCAATGTGAATTTAGTGATGCTGCTAATGAGATAATGGATTCATTAAAAAGAGGTCCTGCATATAATCTACAAGAAAAATTATTTACAAGAGAGTATGATTCTAAAACTAGAGAGGTTAATCCTTTAATAATTACACAAAGCAATTTATGGGCTGCACTTGCTTATGTTCAACTAGGAAGAAAACAGGAGGCTACTCAATTAGTAGAATCGCTTGAAGAACAAAAATTTGATAAATCTACAGGTTTATTTATCAGTCAAGATTGCAGATTGAAAAATGCAGAACAAAATTTTTATTGTGATGACCAAGCTCTAGCTATTATTGTTTATTCAAATCTAGGAGAACAAGAAAAAGCTATGAAACTAATGCAAAATACAATTGACAGATTATATGACGCACGAACTGGATTATTTAATAGCAGTTCGATAGATAAAAATAAATCAACTTACAAAAATAGCTTAATGGGATTTGCATTAGGAAGATTAGGACAGTATCACAAATTACTAAAATTGCAAAAAGGTTTAGTGAGTTTGTTTTATGATGAAAAAAGTAAATTATTTAGACAATCTACTACAGACAAAACCGAAATCCCAGATAATTCTGCTTTAGCTCTTGTATGCCTTAATTATAACCATATTAGACATTTAGTATTTTAAAAATATATAATCACTAGTTTAACGCTCCCCGGGAGCCCTTTCTAAATATTTTATCGTCGCTGTGTAAACGCTCTAGTGGGGGCACTTAACCAAATTTAGCAGAATTTAGGCTTATTTTTATACATAAAGTCATGCTAATGTTAACCTTAGGTAACATGCCCCCACGAGGATTTGAACCCCGAATTCTTCCACCGCAAGGAAGTGTCATATCCAGTTTAACGATAGGGGCTTACAAACATGTAAAGATTTATTAAAACAGATTATTAAATATTGTTATATTATTACCTTATTACCTTATTACCTTAAATGAGTATATTACTATGATAAAAAATCCGAACGAATATGAAAAAGGGAAGACAACCGTGATCTTTGTTAGGCATGGGGATAGAATACATTTTGATGATCCTTGGGTTGGACTAGTTACGCCTGGGCCAGGACTGAATAAGCTCGGGAAAAAACAGGCAAAAGATGTTTCTAAAAAACTTTCTAAATTTAAAAGTCAGATTGATGCTCTTTATTGCAGTGATATGACTAGAGCGATGGAGACTGCTGAAGAGATTGGGAAGAAGATAGGAAAGAAACCTGTTGTTGTAAAAGAGATTTCAGAGTTTGCGCATGCTGTTTGGAAAAAGAAATTTTATACAAAAGAGTTTTGGGTGCATTATCTTAAACATTTAAATTCATTAAAGGCGCTGGATAAAATTTTAAAAGCAAATAAAGGAAAACTTATTGTGATTGTTGCTCATGGTAATGTTATAAGGGGTTTGATATTCAGGAAATTAGGGCTTTCTTATAAGCAGTTAAGATCCTTTCATTATCATAATTGTGGTATTGCTAGTGTGAGATTTTCCGGGACTAAATTGGACCATATCAATTGTTTTAATAGTAAGGATGTTGTTCTTGGAAGTTGATTATTAGACAAATTTATTAATCTTTTATTTCTTTAATTATTATGGAATCAAATAAAACTTCATCTGAGTTTAATTTTTTAGAGGCGGCTATGGTGAAAAGGACAGAGTTATTTAAGAACTGTGTGAATATTGTTGTTGGGAAGGGAAATCTTAATGCCGGGATCCTGTTTGTTGGTGAAGCTCCTGGAAGGAATGAGGACGAACAAGGAATTCCGTTTTGTGGTGCGGCTGGGAAAAATCTGGATAAACTGCTTGAGAATGTTGGGCTTAGTCTTAATGATATATATGTGGCTAATATTTTAAAATGTAGGCCTCCTGAAAACAGGGATCCTTTGCCGGAGGAGATTAAGGCACACACTCCGTGGTTGTTGAAACAAATTAGGGAGATAAAACCCAAGGTTGTATGTTCTCTTGGGAATTATGCGACAAAGTTCTTTTTGGCTTTGGGAGATGTTGATAAAATGAATGATATGCCGGGGATTACACAGGTTCATGGGAAGGTTCAGGAAATTGAGATTTCGAGTTTGAAGATTAGGTTGATTCCATTATTTCATCCTGCAGCTATAATATATAATAGGACGAAACTGACTCCGCTTTGGGAGGCAGATATTGAAGTTGTTAAAAGGGAGATTGGAAAGTGATTTAATATTTATAATTGAGTTGGGGTTGGTTTGGTAATGTAAATTCGGAGGGTTGTTGATTATTTTTTCTTAGAATTGAATTCTTATAAATAGCGTTTAATTATCTCATTAAGATTTAGTCTATACTATTTTCTCTTAAATGATTTAGGTGCGTTTTTTAAATTTAAAAATTTGTAGTGTGCTGATTTTGTTTCAGACTTACATTTTTTACAGATGCTTGTGAGGTTGTATTCGTTGCATTTTGGACACTTTTGAAGATTCATTTTTTGTCTTCCATTTCAAAATCACACTTATTTTCTTTTGCGGATATTTCTATTTGTTTAATTAAATCTTCCATGATTAGGTTTGCTTTTTTGTAATCTTCTGATTTTACAGTTATCTGGAATTTACCTGCGGCGAGATAAACTATTTTTCCTTGTTGAATATTCATTATTTTTTTTATTATGGCTATCCCGTTTGGTTCGAGGCATTTTAATTTTATAATTTTTTTAACTTCAATTTCTTTCTGTTTTTTGTTGATTATTTTAAGTATTTGTTCTAGGAATTCTTTGGGAATATATTTGCTGATAATTTCATTATCTTCTTTTGCTTTTAATACAAATTCTGAAAGAGAGGGAAATTCTTCTATTATTTTTTCTTCTGTCTCATGGGCTTTTTCTTTTAAGAGTTGTTTGAAAGCTGATTTTATTGTTTGTTCTTGCTTGAAAGCTTCCATCACTTGTTTTTTCTCTTTTGAGTTTACTCTTCTTAGAGAGATGTCGATATGGCCATTTTGGACCCTCAAAACCTTACAAACTATCTTCTTGTTTGGGACAACATATTCTCTTAGATTTTTTATTCTTCCCGGGGCAATTTCTGAGATGATTAGAGTTGCTTCTTTTCCGTCAGGCAGTTTTGCAAATATTGTAGTGGGCGTTATTCGATCAACGGTTGCTAGTACTAAATCTCCTTCTTTCAGGTCATTTGTTTTCATTTTTATAAGAATAAAAGTTGTTATTTAAAGGTTTAGATGATCTGACTTGGTTTCTATATGCCGACCTATAAGATTTCTTCAACCCTAGCTCTTATTTTTGCCTTTCCACTTGCTGGAAGAGCAAGAATTCCGTCACATTCAAGACATTTTACCTTTGTTGAAGCTTTTCCAAATATAATCTGAGATGCTTTACATTTTGAGCATTTTACTCTAATAAATCTTGTTTCTGATATGTTTTTTACCATATTTCTAAGTGTTTTAGTTGGTTTTTAAAGATATTGGTTGGGTTTTTGATTGTTTTTATTTAGTATCTGCTCAGACTGAGATTAGGGGTTGGAGCTTTTTAGATGGATAATCTTAATAGAAAGAATATATTTATGAATCAAGTCGATAAGAGGCAGCATGCGCATTACTAAACGTCTTTTGTTTAAAAGTGGCTAATAAACCTAAATCTTAACAACTTCAATTTCGAGATTCTTTTTAAGGGCATCAATGAATTCGAACTCCTTATCTCTTTCAATTAAACAGCCTGCTGCATGATGATGACCACCTACTTCTGCTATTGAGTTTGTTTCGTGCTTGAAGGAGATGATAGTTTTTTCTAAAACTTCCTTGAGGTTTCTACCTTCTCTGCCTGAAATTCTTGCAGAGACCTTTATTTTATCTTCATTATAGGCCATTCCGATTAATACTGTTCCCTCTTTGTAATTTAGTGATGAGGAAAGAATAGAGGTTATTGTTCCAATTATTGTGTCTTGGATTTCATCTTTGGCATTCATTATTACAAAGCCATTTCCTTGTATCTTTTGCATTTTTTCAACGATTCTTAATCCTGAAATTAATTCCTGTTTATATTTTGTATATATGTCCAGAGCTTTTTCTCTTGCTTGCTTGTTTTCGATGCATAAGCCTATTGCAATGTCAGAATGTCCTAGTCTTGAACATGCATTGATTAAAACTGAAAGCTCTCTAACATCTTCTTTTGTGTTGAAGAATTTGAGAAGATAAAGATTGCCAATTATCTCATCTTTTTTAGAATGGCTTGCTTTTCTTACCATTATGGCGGTTATTAATCTGGACATTTCATCATCGTCTAAATCGATTAATGATTTTTCAAAGGATACCCCTGTTTCCCTTAGAAGTTCTGAAACACCTTCAGGAGAGCCGGTTACTCCTGGGATGTACAAGGATGTTGAATATTCTAATGCTCTTTTTAATGGGCGAGTTGCAGGATATAAAAGAAGTCCTTTTTTTATTACAAGATCGCTTGTATCTTTTATTATTTGTTGGTTTATCTTTGAAATGTTTGATTCGTGTCTGTCTCCAACCATCCCGATTATTGCAAGTTTTGAGAGATCTGAATTTTCTTTTGAAAGAGCTTTTGCAAATAGATAAGCAATTCCAGCTCCACAGACTTCTTCTTCGTTAAATAGGTGGGGGTTTATTATCTTTATCCTTTCATTTAGGTCTTCTTTGTGTATCTCATGATGATCTAAAATGAATATTGGCTCTTCAAGATTTTGAAAGTGTTCCAAACTATTTGATGCGAGGTCTGTGAACATTATGACTTGCTTTTTTTGTTTTTCAAGTTCCTTTTTTATTATTACTTCTGTAAGACTTTTTACAATTTTTATGGAGAATTTTTTGTCTAGTCTTTTTAACGCTTTTGCAATAATTGTTGCGGATGTTATTCCATCCGTGTCATGGTGGCTTATAATTCTAACTGGCTTTTCCTTTATACTCCTTAAGAATTCTTTTGATATTTCTTCTATCGCCTTTAGCATTTAATCACCTGTTTTGAATATAATCACTCTATTGAATAATGTCTCTTTAATAAACTGTATCTTGATTGTGCTTTTTGATATTTATGTTTTGCTTTTTTGTCTGTAATATTTTCGCCTAAATGTTCCTTTAATCTTTCCATTTTATTTTTTGCATTTTCAAATTCTTCTATTGTTTCTATGCCTAATTCTTTCAAATAAGCGCCTAGTTTTTTACCATACAGTCTTGTGGATGGAACTCCATATTGGTCTCTTAGAATTATGCCTATTTTTGACTGGGCATTGTTCTTTGCAAGCTCTGCTATGATTTTTTTTAGATCGGCTTCACTCATCTTAAGCCATGCTGGTTTTTGCATTGTTTCCATGTTTTTTATCAGGAAAATTGGTTTTTAAAGATATTGGTAGGGGGTTTTTGGGTATTAGTAAGGATTAAAAATGCTGTAAATTTGTTAGATTACAGGTATATCCTTATAGCCCTGTAGTCTAAAGTAGCGAACAAGTCGCTTCGATGAGACTACCGAGTTAAAACACCGAAGCCCTGTAGTCTAGCGGTCAAGGATTCAGCCCTTTGGAGGCTGAGACCCCGGTTCGAATCCGGGCAGGGCTATTAGCCCTGCTGTTTCTTGTCATACTTTGCATTCTTATCAATATAATAATCTTCATAAGGGATTAGACTCTTGAAGTCCTTTATCTCAATATCGTAATCCCAATTATCATATAGCCATACAATGGCCATTTTTACAGAAAATCCCAATTCTAACGCTTTCTTATAGATGGTATAAGAAGAGTAACTCATAGAAGGCATCCAGTTAGCTTTTGGATTTATTTGTTCATTCATTGTTTTAATTTCAGTCAGAACTGCTTGTGGTTTTCCAAGGGAATAATCAAATTCTATTCCATCAAGTGAAAACCAATTTTCTTTTAAGAAGTTTATTTGTTCTGTTGAGAATCTGTTTTCAAATAAAGAAAGATATTTTTTTAAATTGAAAAATTTACACAAAATAAAATATCTTCTAGTTAATTTAAACATACATTCGCCTATCATCCCTTTGAAGGTTCCATTACGGCTTTTTAGATTATACATAATTTTAATAGGTGATTAGATTATAAATAATTATAGGGCTGGGCTGTCAATTTCTTGGAACTCTTAAGTATTGAGGGTCAATTGTTTTACCCCAAGAATGTTCATGAAGTACTTTATGAGGCACTGTTTTAAATCCTCTTTGTATATACTCTAATCCGAATATTATTTCTCGTTTTCTTAAGTCTTGAGAGCAATCTGTAAGTCGTAATCTTCTCCTGTGGGCATATTCTAAACTTGTTGTTACATAGTTTTTTTCCAAATACGAAAGAGGTAAAAGTCTCATTAAACAACAAGGTTTTGCAATTTTCATGGCAGGGTTTTGTTTTTGTTGTATTTAAGGATTATTGTGCTAGTGCTTATAACGTCCACGAGATTCTACTTTTTTAAGCTGTTCAAGAATTTTATCTTTATCTTTTGGATTGTAGGACTTTAGAAAGTTTTTGAATAGAGCTTCATGATTTTGATAGTGCTTTGCTTCAAGGGCTTGCTTGATTAGATGGAGGTCAACGGCTTTATCTTCTAATCTTTTAGAGATGAATCCTAGACCAAAGTCGATTATGTAAACCTGTTCTGCTCGAACTTCGCTCCTCGTGTCGCTCCCGTTCTCGCTTGCATTTTTAGTAATGTGTAAATCTTTTTTTATGAATTGTTCTGCTTTTTTAACTGATGAAGTATATTCTTTTATCAATATTGTATTTGAGGTTGTTAGGTCTCCGTGAATTATGTCTGAATCATGAAGTTTTGCGATTTGTTTGCCTATTTGATTCATAATCTTGAATTGTTCTTTTTCTTCTTTTTGGTTAAGGGTTTCTGATAGTCTTTCTCCTGGGATGTATTCTATTTCTATGTCGAATTTGTTTGTCTTTATTACTTTTGGAACGTTGATAATCTTAGAAGACTTTTCCAATAGCTTTGCTTCTGATTTTGTTCTTGATTTTCTTATTTTTTCGTCAAGTTTTGGGTGGCGATAGGACTTGATTGTTCTGTCTTTGATGATAATGTTTTTATCTTTGTCTAGAAAGATTTTTGCTTCTGCCCCTTGGGATATTAGTTTTTGTGTCATGATAGTTTTATGGTGGAAGGATATTAAAAGGTTTTTATTAGCGTTATTGGATTATATATTTTTTAGGACACATTTATTTATATATGGTTTAATGTTTTAGTTTTTAATGAGAGAAAAGCAGGTACTTGAGAATGCCCGAAGAGAGGGTCTTGCGTTAACTTATAATGATGTGAGGTTGAGGACTGCTTATTCGGATGTTCTTCCAGGGGATGTTGATCTGAGTTCTAAATTTTCTAGGAATGTTGGTTTAAAGGTTCCTATTGTCAGTGCGGCAATGGATACTGTGACTGAGTATAAACTTGCAATCGAGATGGCTAAATTAGGCGGTTTGGGAGTAATTCATAGGAATTTAATTCCTGAAGATCAAGCAGTTCATGTTGCTCGAGTGAAGAATTACTTGAATGGCTTGGTTGAAAGACCTATTTGCGTTTTTGAAGATGAAAAGGTTTCTGATGTTCTTAGAAAGAGAGACGAAAAAAGGTATACCTTCAATAGTTTTCCTGTTTTGAATCGGGGAGGAAAGTTAGTTGGTATCGTTACTGGAAATGATTTTGATTTTTGTGATGATCATTCTTCACTTGTAGGTGCGATTATGTCTCGGGAAGTATTTACTGCTCGGACTGGGATAGGGCTTGATGAAGCTTATGGAGTGATGCAGAAAAATAAAAGAAAATTTTTGCCTTTGGTGAATGATCAGGGGGCTGTCAGGGGCTTATATGTTTTTAGTGATTTAAAGAGAATTAAGACTCAAAGTGCTGAAGGATATAATCTTGACAGAAAAGGAAGATTGGTTGTTGGAGCGGCTATTGGGACCGGAGAAGCTGAAATTGCTAGGGCAGAAAAATTGGTTGGAGAGTCTGTTGATGTTTTAGTTATTGATACAGCTCATGGAGATTCAAAATCTGTTTATGAAACTTTGAGGGAATTAAAGAGAAAATTTTCAGCCGATGTTGTTGTGGGTAATGTTTCTGTTGGGGGGTCTGCAAAAAGACTTTTAGATGCTGGTGCGGATGGGATTAAGGTCGGACAGGGACCTGGCTCTATTTGTACAACGAGAGATGTTGCGGGTATTGGAAGGCCTCAGGTTTCTGCTGTTTATGATTGTGCTAGAGAGGTATCCGAGGTTCCAATTTGTGCAGATGGAGGACTTACAAAATCAGGCGAAATTCCAATAGCGATTGCTGCAGGAGCTAGTTCTGTTATGATGGGGAATATGCTTGCGGGAACGACTGAGGCTCCGGGAGAAGTTATTTTTTATAAAGGAAGAACTGTTAAAATTTATCGTGGTATGGGGTCAAGGGAAGCAATGGCTGAAAACCAGGGTTCAAGGCAGAGGTATAATCAGGGTTCTGGAAGATTAGTTCCTGAGGGTGTTAAAGGGGCTGTTCCTTTTATCGGTGCTTTGGCAGATGCAATTTATGATTATCTTGGGGGGCTTAGGAAGGGGATGGGTTATACAGGTTCTAGGGATATTGGAGTATTGAAGGGGGCAGAGTTTGATAGGATTACTAATGCTGGTTTAAATGAGTCTCATCCCCATGATATTGAAGTAATAGCAGATGCACCTGCATGGAGAGCTGATGGGATTAAGTAATCTTGTTGATGGTGTTCAGGTAGCTGCGGTAGTCTGTAATCAGTTTGGGGATACTGGAAAAGGTAAATTCTCTGATTATCTTGCCTCTCAGTGGGCTGATGTTATTGCAAGAGGAACGGGAGGAAATAATGCAGGACATACTGTTGTTGTTAATGGCAAACAAAGAATTTTTCATTTGATTCCTGCGGGCATTACGGAAGATGCAAACGGAAAAGTTAATATTTTGGGCAATGGAATGGTTGATGACTTGGAAGTTTTATGTGGGGAACTGGACTGTCTGGATGCTGAAGGACTAAGCTATAATAATTTGATGATTAGTCAAGATGCTCATGTTATTCTTCCTTGCCATGTGGAAAGTGATAAGGCAAAGAACCAATCTCAGAAAAAAGGAGGAATTGGTTCAACAGGGAGAGGAATAGGTCCTTGTTATACGGACAAAATCGCAAGAAGAGGTGTTATGGTTAGAGAGTTATTTGATAAAGATGTTATGGCGAGAAAATTGAACAAATTAAAAGAGTATTATCCTGACTCTGATTTTTCTGATGTGGTTGAAAGATTAAAGCCTTACGCTGATAGAATTAAACCCTTTGTAAGAGATACTGTTAGTGAAATGCATAAGTTTTATAGAGAAGGGAGGAAGATATTATTGGAAGGTGCTCAAGGTTTGTTATTAAGTATTGAGCATGGGACTTATCCTTATGTAACTTCTTCTGATTGTTCTTTAAATGGGACTGCTACCGGTGTGGGATTATCTGCAAAGGCAGTAGATTTGCCTTTAGGGATTGTAAAATTTCCGTTTATGACGAGAGTTGGTGCTGGGCCTTTTCCAACTGAATTAGGAGGAAGACAATCTGAGGTGTATTGTGCTGAGGATGGACATACAATTACTGATGAATTGGTATATTACGGGATTCCTTTTGAAATGAAAGAGGGGAGGCCAAGATACGATAAAAGAAACTCTAAGATTTTAGATATGATTGCATCTAGCGACGAATTTTTACAAGGTATTGGAATAAGGCTTGCTGCTGGAGAGTATGGTGCCACAACAGGAAGACCGAGAAGAACTGGATGGACAGATGCTGTTGCTGCACGATATGCTGTTGGGATTAATGGGCCTTTAATGGTTCTGACTAAAGCTGATTGTTTAAGTGATACGGGTGATTTTAATCTATGTTTTGGATATCAGAATACTCTTGATTTTTCAAGGGATGCTGGGGTTTTAGGTAAGGCAAACCCATTTTTTAAAAGGTATGATGGCTATTCAGAAATATCTAGTGCGAGAGATTATTGTGATTTGCCTAAAAGTCTGAAAACAGCTATTGGAGACTTGGAGGTTTTTACTCGGGGGAAAGTTTTGGTTGTTTCTGTTGGTGCTGAAAGAGACGAAACAATTGTAAGAAAGTGATTTAAGTTATTTTTATTATTTTATTATATATCTTGAAGTATAATCATATTTTTAAAGCTTTAATATTTATTTGTTTCATGGTTGGTAAAGTTGATACTCAGGGAATGCATAGTGTTTTGTCTTTTGCTTTTCAGGGGCATGATGATTCTAGAGAAGGTTTGCCTAATTGGCATTATCGTAATACTCTTGCTGCACTGGTCGGTGAGGGAAAGTTGGTTATATTAGATAATAGTAAAGAAAGATGTATTTTCCAGAACAAGAGAATGGGAGCATTTGTGGTTTATTTTAATGAGGAAACAGAGACGGGGTTGAGAGAATCAATTGATGTAAGGGCTTGTGGAGATCCTGTCAAGGCAATTGGGAAGGCTTATGATTTTGCAATGGGCTTACTTGGAAAGTGTTGTTCTGGGTATAGTGGGAGAAGTTAGTTTTGTTGTATACTCTAGTATAATCATATTTTTAAAGTTTTGATATTTTATGAATGCAAAAGTGAAAGCATTGTTGGGGGAAAGTTCTGGAAATTACACTCCGAGGACTCTTGAAGAATTAGAGGAAGGGAGAAGGGTAAGACATAGGGCAGATTTGAGAGCAGATAGAGCGTTACAAAGATGGGAAAATTCTCAGGCAGTACAGATACCTTATGTTCTAAGAGGTTATTTTTAGTTTTTAGTTTTTATTTATGAATATATACTTTAGAGTGTAATTATGTTTTTAAAGTTGTGAGATTTCTGCAAGATATGTCAGATGAAGAAGAACCAAGAGCTAGAGATTATATAGGGACTCCTAAAACGGTTGTGGCAAATGCTACTAGGTATGATCTAAATGATCCATCGGCTACACATATAGCCATTAATACTTCTGTTATTCCTCCTTGTGTGTTTTGTGTTTATTATGCGGGAAGTAAAGATTTTAGAAGGATAGAGGCTGAGGATCGTTTTAGAGAATCAGCATTTCGCGGAGGGATTGGGGGAATGTTTATTGTGGAAAAAAGTTTAGCAGATAAATTATTCAATTTTATAAGAGTGATAAATGAAGAGCCTGATTGAATTAAAACTTAATCTTGCCTCTAAACTTCTTGGCCATTTTTTGCATTGTTCTTTGATCTAGTTTTCCTTCGGACAATCCTGTTTGCATGTTCATCATTTCTTTTAGCATTTTATATTGTTTTAGAAGTTCTCTAACTTCGCTTGTTGTTGTTCCGCTTCCTTTGGCAATCCTTGCAATCCTTGATGTTTGTTTTTCTAGAACTTCTGGATTCTCTATTTCATGTTCAGTCATGGATTTGATTGCGGCTTTCCAATGTTGAATTTTGCCTTCTTGTTTCTCTAATTGCTGTTTTGGAACTTTATTGGCCATTCCTGATAAACCTGGAATCATGCTCATTACTTTGTCCATGCTTCCCATTTGGTTCATTGATTCTAACTGGGTGGATAAATCACGAAGGGTGAATTTGCCTTGCTCTAATCTTTCTTGAATTCTTTTTTGTTGTTTTTCGGAGGTGGCTGATTTTACTTTTTCGAGAAGGCCTTGTAGATCACCTAAGCCTAATAATCTTGAGATAAAAGAGTCAGGTGAGAATGTTTCTATCTCATGGATTTTTTCTCCTACACCAATAAAGAAAACGGGAGCTTTCACTTCATTGCAAGCGGTTAATGCTCCTCCTCCTTTTGCTGTTCCATCCATTCTTGTTATTATTACACCATCTATGGAAAGGGCTTTTTGAAATTCTTCTGCTTGGGTTTTGGCTGCTTGTCCAATATCAGCAGGCATTACTAAAATTCTATAGTCTGGTTTTGTTGTTTTTTCGATGGATTTTATCTCTTTAATTAGGTCTTTATTTAGGCCGTCTCTTCCAGCAGTATCAATTAACACTAGGTCATATTTTTCAAGTTCTTTTTCATAATTTTTGTAAATTTTTTCTGGCGATTTTTCTTTTTTATCTATGAAACAAGCGAGGTTTGCCTTTTTTGCCATTTGTTCTAATTGGTCCATTGCAGCTGGTCTTTGGGTGTCTAATCCTAATAATGCAACTTTTCTCCCCCTTTTAGCATAGTAGAAACCTAATTTTGCAATGGTTGTTGTTTTTCCGGAACCGTATAAACCTAGAAAGATTATTTTTGCTTTTTTTGGGAGTTTTAATTCTGCTTTTGTTCCTAAAATGCTTTCAATTTCATCATGGATAAGTTTGATTAATTGTTCTTTTTTATCAATTCCTTTGATTGTTTCATCATAGGCAATTTTCTTTATTTTTTGAGATAATTGAAAGACTAGTTCTATATTTACATCTGCTTCTATTAGTGCTCTTTGTATATCCTTTATGATTTCATCTATGAGTTTTTTATCAACAAATATAGCATTTGTTATTTTCTTTATTCCGCCTGTGAGTGCTTGTCCTAGTTTTTCTAGCATGGTTTTATGAGTAAAATGAGGGTTAATAAGTTTTGGGTTTTAGGGGTTGTGGATTTTATATTTCCTTCTTAGATGCCCATATTCAACCAGTGTTAGGAGAATTACTATTACATCTAAGATAGTTAGTAATAGATAATAGCTTGTATAACCTAAAATCATAATATATATTTGATATATTGCAAAGAAAGTGAAGATTGCTATTGCTAAGGGATATGCCCAGAGTCTCCTTTTTAATAGGGCAATGATAAGAAATATTTTAATTACTCCGTGTGTAAGCAGGTAAAAACTTAAGAAAAAGTGGGAAGATATTGTAATTTTTTGAGAGATTGCAATAAGGTAATTTGCAAGTATATCCTTTGGGTCTTTGATTAGTGTATAATTCAAAATTGTTTTTAGGAAATTACTTATTTGATTTGGGTTTATTAAAAAAAGAGCAATTCCGGCCAGTACCTCTATCAAACTATCAAATGTTTTTATAATTAAGGTTATCTTAAATAGGTCATCTATTGTTTTAAATCTCATGATAATTTTAGGGAGATTTAGGATTTAAGTTTGTGGGTTACAATCCTAATTTTTCAATCAACTTATCTTTATTAAAAACTTCAAGGTCATCGTAAGACTGTCCGGTACCGAGAAAGAGGATTGGTTTCTTTGTTACGCATGAAATTGAAATTGCGGTTCCGCCTTTTTCATCAACATCTGCTTTGCTTAGAATTATTCCGGTTAGGTTTATGGCATTATTAAAAGCTCTCGCTTGTTCTGTTGCATCGTTTCCTGTTATTGATTCTCCTACAAAGATTTTCATGTCTGGTTTATTTATTCTTACTATTTTTTCCATTTCAGTCATTAAAGAATCTTTATTCTGCATTCTTCCGGCTGTGTCTATTAGGACAATGTCGATGTGGTGTTTCTTTGCATATTGTATTGCGTCAAAACCAATGGAAGCGGGATCTGCTCCATAATCCTTTTTTATTAGGTGAACTTTTAATTTATCTGCGTGTTGTTGTAATTGTTCAATTGAAGCTGCTCTAAATGTATCTGCTGCTGCTAAGCAAACAGAGAGATTATTTTTTTGAAAGTAATTAGTTAGCTTTGCAATTGTTGTTGTTTTTCCGGAACCGTTAATTCCAATTAGGGCTATTACAAAGGGCTGTTTTATTTTAAGTGTTGATTTTACTTCTTCTAAAAAGTTTGGAGGGTTGATTAAGATTTTTTCGATTGCTATCTTTAATGCCTCTTCGAGATTTACTTCGGATAAGTTGTTTCCTACTAATTGCTGTTCTAAGGATTTTTTGATTGAGTGAACTGCTTCATATGCTACATTATTCTGAAGGAGGATTAATTCTAACTCAGAAAAAAGCTCTTCAAATTTTTCATAATCTAGCTTTTTTCTGAATCTGCTAAAGAACCCTTGTTTTTCTTCTTTTTCTTGAGTTTGCTTCTCTTGTTCTTGGATTAATTGTTCTGTTTCTTCAATATCAGGCTCTACTGTTTGTGTTGCTGGATTGAATTTTTTTATTGGTTCTACTTCTTTTCTCTCTGTTTCTTTAGGCTCTTGGGCTTGTTTCTTCTTTTTGAATATTCCGAAAAAGCCTGACTTTTCTTCTGTTTGCTCCTTTATTTCTTGGATTAATTGTTCTGGCTGTTTCTTTCTCTCTGTTGATTTTGATTGTTTTGGCTGCTTTTTGTTCTTTGTTTCTTTTTTTGAGGATTGTTTTTTGGTTTTTTCCTTAGGTTTTGGTGTTTTTTGTATTTTAGGAGGTATTTTTTCTAGAGTTTCCTCTGGCTCTTTGTTTTTACTTACCCATGATTTTAGTTTTTCTTTAAGGAAATTGAACATGTTTAAAGTAGGGAATAAGGGTTTTTATTGGTTTTGATAAGATGTTGTATTAGGAAAAACTTAAATATTTCTTAACTATTTCTTTAGTGTGTATAAGATATTCACAGCAAATAGCAAAACTGAGAAAATATTACAGAGGTATATCTCTTTAAGAGGGGATACTAGGGATAAAATTGATAAATTAAAACTTGATCCTCGAGGGAGTAATGGTGCACATCCATTGCATGGGCGGTTAGATGGAAAATGGGGAGCTTGGCTCGGTTCAAATATACGCATTATATATACTATTAATGATTTTGAAAAAATAGTTATTATTGAAGCAGTGGGAAGTCATAAAATTTACTAGTATTTGAGTTCTTTAACTTTGTTTTTTCTTATGTTTTTCTCACTCAAAAGAATTTGTCGGAACAAGTCTTTATCTTCCAGAATTTCTTTTTCCTCAAGTCTTTTTATCTTGTCTCTTATTGCTTCTCTTACAAATTCGGTTTTAGTCATATAATTATGTTTTTTCATAACTGCTTCTATTGCTTTGAGGAAGTTTTCTTCTAATTTTAAGCTGATATTTTCCATATTACTATGTATTACTTGGTAGTATTTAAATTTTTTGTTTATGTTCTTATCTCTCTTTCGAGTATAACAATCCTTAAAAACAAAACCCGGCTTTTTGTGATATGATTACTTATAATGATCTTTATGAGGCTTTGAGAAAGGAGAAATACTCGGAAATTTTGCAGATTTTGCCTAAGAAGTTTGTGGAGGATGTTGCTTTGTACTTTCAGGAAAAGAAGACTTTTAGTGAAAAAGAACAGGATTTGTTTTCAGATATTGCTGTTAAGAATAAGAAAAAGCTGGAGAATGCGGTTGCCAATTTTAAGGAGCTTTTAAGGATTAGGAAAAGGAAGATTCTTAATCTTGCATTTGTCGCTTCTGAGGTTGGGATAAGTAAAAAAGACTTTGAAAATTTGCTCAGTTTTGAAAAGGATTTATTTGAGGGTATTGTGAAAGAGCTTGAGAAAGCTGAGAAGGGATTGAGTGATACTATGCAGGGGCAGAATTTTGATCAGAAGAATAAACTTGTCCGATTTCTGGAGAATGTCCCTGAATTTTTGAATTTTGAAGGGGAGGGGATTGGGCCTTTTGAGAAGGGGGAAGTTGCAAATATTGAAAACGAGGTTGCTGATATTTTAGTTAAGGATAAAAAGGTTGAGGTTATTGAGGACGATTAGTTTTCAATCTTTATTGCTTTTCCATTAGTGAGGGCATCTGCAATCTTCTTTCTTGCTTGTTTTAAAATTCTTGAGAGTGTGGGTTGTGAAACTTGCATTTGTTGTGCTGCTCTTTCTTGCTCAAGATTTTCCAAATCAATTAGCCTAATTGCTTCGAATTCAGGCATTGTCAAAACAGTTTCCTCTAATTCAATTAATCTTATTCCTGCTGGTTTGAAGTAAGACGAATTCGGGCGCCCATGAATTCGTCTTCTTTTGCATGGTCTTGGCATTGTTTTCTTAGTTGTTTGTTTCTTTTAACTCTTTCTCTTGGTTTTGGAATCTTCTGAGTCCTCTACCTAAACCTCTTCCTCTACCTCCGCCCCGAGGTATTCCATTTCCGCAAGGTCCTAATCCTCTTCCGGTTTTTGGTCCTTCTCCGTTTGGTCCTGTTCCATCTTTATTTGGCATTTTATTTTTCCTCCTGTTTGTTGTTTTTTAATTATGAATATATATTTATTATACTATTTAAACGTTTAGAATTGGTATTCATAACTGGTTCAGCATAGGGACTCTTGTTAGTAATCTAAACTTTAAGGGCATATTGGGCCTGTTCCTGTTTAGAGGCGTTATTTTAATATTTTTTAAAATTTTAGTTAGATTTATATAAAAATCTCTGGAAGAGAAGAGTAAGCCAGAATGTTCCGGTTATTATACACATAGTTGCTGAGAATAAGAGATTTATTGTGAAGTAAGCTATTGCGATTAGGTACATTCCTATTGCAGTTATTAAGGATGTTTGGACTGTGATTGATGATTTTTTGTTCTTAAAATTATAATAAATTTGAGGAATTAAGGCATATGAAAATGCTATTACACATATCGAAATTATAATGTCTTGCCAACTCATACTCTTTTAGGTTCTTGGAGGTTTATAACTTTTTGTGGTTGCGGGGTTACTCTTTTTCAGAAGAAAGATTTGTGTTAAGTTCTCTCAGTTCTTTTACTATCAACAACAGAAGGGCTTGGGTTTTATCTAATCCAGACCCCGTTGTTTCTGTTATTTCTTCAAGAATTTCTTCTGTTGCTTCGTCCATTGTTTTAAGCCTGCAGAGGGATTTGAACCCCCGACCCCCAGTTTACAAAACTGATGCTCTACCACTGAGCTATGCAGGCATAATAATTTATTGGTATGTTGGTTTTTAAGGTTTATTGTCTTTCTTAGAATTGATTAATTAGCATAAAAATGAGTATGATTAAGCCCAGGTTTTTACTTCAACTTCTTTTTTCTGGGTTTTTGTTTTGAATAAATCAATAACAATTTCATCAGGGCTAAACCACAATTTGATTTCTTTTTCTGCATTTTCTATACTGTCAGATGCGTGAATACAATTTTCCATAACTCCGGTTTTTGAATTGATTCTTCCGTATCTTCCTCTTATGGAGATTGCTTCTGCCTCTTCTGGGTTTGTTTTTCCTACAATTGTTCTTATTTTTTCTATAGCATCGTCTCCCTGATAGACTAGCGCAAGAACTCTGTTTGTATGAAATTCACCCATTATATATTTAAGAACCTCTTCAAAAATGTGCGGCTTTTTTTCTTTTAACTCAGCATAATGTTGTTCTGCAAGTTCTCTTTTAACTGAAACTATTTTAGCACCTATAATCTTAAGTTTTGTTTCAGATAGAGCGGTTATTATGCTTCCTGTTAGAGATTTTATTAGACCGTCAGGTTTAATTATAACTAAACAAGATTGTTCTGCCATTATTCCTCTTTTTTAGAAGTTTTCTTTGCTTTTTTAATAGATTTCTTTTTTGGCGCTTCTGCTTCTTTTACTTCCTTTTCCAAAGTCTCTTCATCTTCTTCTTTTTCTAATGTTTTTTCTGGTTTGGTTTCTTCTGATAGCTCATCAGAGTCTTCTTTTTGAGTAATTTCAATTTCCTCTGTGTTTAATGTCTTAATGAAAGTTAAATCTGCTTTTTCTATTTCATTTGTTTCGAAGATTCTTAAATCACAAAAAGAAAGGGGGTATACTTTTTTTAATCTCGGAAGCATATCTTTTTGCATTGTACCTGAAAGAATAGCATCGCAGATTTCAAGATAGGTTTTATCTTTTACATAATTGACAATAATCTCTTTTGCAGTATTTCTTAGATTTTTTCTTACTACTCTTGAAACTCTTTTTCTTGTAATTAAAAATGGTTTAATTGTTGCGCTTATGTCCTTACATTGAACTTTTATTGAATCTTCAACATAGGAAATTCTTTTTCTTATCATTCTTCTTATATAGAATTTCATTAATTGTATTTTCTTTGGGTGCGCAACAAGTGTTTTATCATTTGCAAGGATCTTAAAATGTACTTCGCAGCCTTTTCCCCTTAATTTTCTAGTTAGTTCAAGTTTGATTGTTTTTTTATCAAGTTCTTCCAAAGTTCCTAGAACTTGCATTTCTGTATTTAATAGGGGTATTTCAACATCGATAAATTTTTTTCTTGCTGCCATTCTAAGACAACCTCCGGTTTTCTTGTGGTTCAATTTTCCCACTGATTTTGTCAAACTCTGTTTGTGTCATATTTATTCTTGAACCACCTTTGAAGTTCTTATTCCCTTTTTAGACTGCTTTGATTTTTTACAATCTTTGCATGTGTAAAGGAAAACTGCTTTTTTAGTTGTTTTAGTTTTTCTTTTGAATTTTGAAACTGCTTTACGAGAACGTCTTCCTTGGTTTCCGAATCCTCTATTTAGTCCTCTTAGTTTTGCTCTTTTTAGAGAACCTCGTTTAAGGGTGCTTCCCTTTGTTCCGGTACTTACTTGTTTTATTTTTTGCTCGGTATTCTTTTTGCAATAAGGGCAATATCTTTTTGTTGTCTTTGGAATCTTCATATGTTTGTGCTGAAAAGAAGGTTTATAAAGTTTGTTGTATGATGGATGCGTAGTGAGTTATAATGGTTAGGGTAAGGTTTAAGAAAGGAATGCAGAAAGAATTTTTGAAAAGAGTAATTGTTATTCTAAATTCGCCTTCATTAAGAGGGCTTTTGCAGTTTGGATTTGATATTCCTTATTCTACATTGAAGAGCTATTTTCAGGAGTATAGGCTGATGCCTGCGGGGTTGTTTAATGATTTGTGCTATCTTGCCAAGATTAATCCGGCTGAACTAGGGGTTGAATATCTGGAGGATAATTGGGGGCAGGTTTTGGGCGGGAAGAATTAGGTGAAAAAAGATAATTTTATAAGGTATTTCGGGGTTTATACTTTTGTTATTGAGACCTCATAGTCTAAAGAAACAGACAGGCCGTTTCGAGTTTTCCTTTGGGAAAGAGTAACAGGCCAGCTGTTTCGATGAGACTATGGGCGTTGAGACCTCATAAGCTAGTGGCAAACTGACTCTTTGACGTGGAGTAGTCCCAGGTTCAATTCCTGGTGGGGTCATTCTGTTTTTTTTGGTTTAAGGTTTCGTGGGGGCATGTTACCTTAGGTTAATAATTGCACGAAAGTTATTTTGCCATTTACTTACTAACTTACTTAGTAAGTTAGTTATTTAATAAGAAATATTTATATAGGCCTTATTCTATTAATTGGCAGATGAAAAAGGGGAAGGGAAAGAAGTGCTAGGATGAAGAAGTATTTGCTACTAATTGAAGATGAAAAAGTTTGGGAGAGGTTTAAAGAGTCTATTTCTAAAGATATTAATACCGAGATTATAGAGATGATTAAAAAAAAGGTTGACAAGGAGGATAAGAAGTAATGGAAAAAATGATGAAAGGGAAGATGAACAAGGTAGGACAAGTCACCATCTTCATTATTATTGCAATTCTCGTGGTTGGAGGAATCATTGTTTATTTTGCATTAAGAAATCCTTTTCAGGAAAAGCTGAGTAAAAACATGCAGCCGGTTTATGATTATTATCTTAGTTGTATGGAAGAGAATGCAAGGCAAGGACTTGCATTGCTTGGAGAACAAGGCGGGTATATTTATTCTAATGAAATGGACTTTGTTCCGGGAAGCGAGTATATGCCTTTTTCGTCTCAATTGGATTTTTTTGGGCAACCGATACCTTATTGGATGTATGTTTCTGGGAATAATCTGTTAAGAGAACAGGTCCCCACTAAAATACAAATGCAGGAAGATTTGGCAAGATATATCTCTGAAAGAGTGGGGGATTGTGATTTTTCTAGCTTTGAGTTGCAAGGGTATGATATATTTGTGGATAAGGATAATCCTCTAGTTGGTGTTAAGATCGATGATGAGAAAGTTACATTAACTGTGGATGATGAATTGGATATTGTTTATGGAAATGAATCTGCTACTGTCCGCAGTCATGCAATTGAGGTGGGAAGCAAGATGGGAAAGATGTATAATTTAGCTATAGACACTTATAATTATGAAAAGCAAAACATGTTTTTAGAAAAATATGCTGTGGATGTTTTAAGATTGTATGCTCCTGTCGATGGGGTGGAGATTTCATGCTCTCCAAAAGTTTTTAATAAGAATGAAATAAGGAATAACTTGTCAGATGCTTTGTCTCAGAATATTGGTGCATTAAAACTCAAAGGAGATTACTATTCTTTAAATTCTGATGAGAATCAATATTTTGTTACCGATATTGGGCAAAATGTTGATGAAAATGTTAATTTCATTTATTCTCCTTCGTGGACAACAAGAGTTGAGATTTATAGTGATGATGTTGCCGAGCCGGTTGGACTCCAGGAAGGTCTTGGGATTTTAGGATTTTGTTATATTCCTTACCATTTGGTTTATGATGTTGATTTTCCAGTTTTAATCCAATTTTATAATGCTGATGAAATTTTCCAATTTCCAATTTCTGTTGTTATCGATAAGAATCAGGAAAGAAATGCATTACCAACCACTTCTGGAGAAAGTATTGAATCCCCTATATGTAAAAATAAAAATCAGAAAATTGATGTTTATACTTATGATTTGAACTTGAATCCGGTTGAAGCAAGAATCAGGTTTAAATGTCTGGATTCTTCATGTGAAATTGGAAGAACAGAATTAATGGGTGAAGACGCTTTTGTTAGTGCGGATATGCCTTCTTGTGTAAATGGTTTTGTTACGGCTGATGCGCCTGGATATGTTCAGGGCAAATATCAAATATCTACTAATAATGGTGGTGTTGCAAATGTTTTAATGAAAAGACTATATAATGTTTCTTTGGATTTAGGTAATGTTGAAAGTGCTTTAGTGAGATTTAATGGTGAAGATCATAGTGTCGTTGTTCTATATCCAGATACTAAGAATGTAGAACTCGCCGAGGACTATTATAATGTGAGTGTTTATGCTTATAAGAATTCTTCTTTGGTATTCCCTGCATCCAATGAGAGAAAGTGCATTAATGTTCCTCAGAGTGGTATTGGGGGAATTTTCGGAGCGGAACAGGAAAAATGTTTTGATATTAATCTTCCTGAGACAGAGATTACTCTTGCGGTTGTTGGGGGCGGAAAAACTTCTGAATATATTACAGAAGAACAATTAAAAGATTCAAGACAATTAAATATCAATATTCCTTTGTTTGGAGTGCCATCTAATTTAGATGAAGCTCAGCAGAACTATGCTGAAGTTGAGAACGAAGTGATTTACTTGGAGTTTGAATGAGAAATGATAAATTAATAGCTATGGGCATTTTCCTAATTGGGATTTTTTCAATAGGTCTCGTATTAGCACAATTTACAAATTCAAACCAGCCTTATTTTTCTGGTTCAACAGGTTCAACAAATAGTTATCAATATACATCTCCTAGTTTTAATTCATATTATTCTTCTTCTGATCTTTCAACTTATTGGCCTATTTTACAGAATATACAGGATGGACAGTGTACTGCCACTTCTGATTTCCTTGTTATGATAAGGCCTGGAAGTTGTACTCCCTCAGTTGTAAGAAGTGATTTATTAGAAGAACAGAATGTTCCAGTCTTTTGTCAATTGGATGCTGTGAGGATTAATCCGCTGATTCAGGTTTCAAGTATAAAATCAATTTCATTTAAGGGACAGTACCCGGAAGGAGTGGTGGGAATAAGTTTTCATCCCGCAAGAGCGGCGGTAAGAAGCTATAACACCTTGTTAGGAAGTCCGTTATTGAACAATATAGGGTATGTTGTTATTATCTTGAAGAGAAATGCGGTTGAAGATAAAATGCCTGAGTGGGTTTCTGGAAATTTGACTGCTACTATTTATTATGATGCGGAACATGCTTATGGGACTGGGAAAGCTGAATTTTATCTTCCTGAAATGTCGGATGATGATTGGAATAATAATTACAAGGCTTCTAGTTTTTGGAATGGTCGGGGCTTTTTGAGAGTTGAGTCTGTGGACGATAAGCAAGCTGTTATTGGGTTGTATACAGACCAGAATCATAAGTATAGGACGGTTACGCTTGAAAAAGGAAAGCAGAGTGATTTAATATATTTTCCAGGGTTTTATTGCATGGCTGGATTAAGGTTGAAGTTAAACGATTTTAGTGTTCCTGAAGATCAAGCTTTATTGAATATAGATGGAGATGAGATTTGGGTGAGACAGGGAAGTAAGATATTAAATGACCGGTGTTCGGTTACAAAGCTTAATGCTTTAAGCGATGGGGGAAGTATTGAGATTTCTTGTTCTGGACAGAAAATTGTACTTGGTTTGACGAGTGCATTAAAAGCTAATATTAGTATTGGGGGAATTGAAAATTCGGTTAATTATGGGGGGCTTGTGTTTAATGGAAAACAAAATCAAAATACTAAATTGAGTAATTGGTATTATGCCTATTCTGGAGTTGTTCCGAATAATGTTATGGATTCTAATATTAAGGGAAAGAATTTTGCAGTTTTGGTAAGCTCGGACAAGGAAATTTCATCTGACGAAATTTCAGTTATCTCATCTGCTATTGAAAAACTGAAAGATGCAGGGCAGATACAAACAAAAATAGACTTTGAAAGAAGAATCAACCAGATAAGAAGTGCGATTGTGATATATCAAGGAGAGAATACGGATGTTTATGTTGGGGATACAAAAACAGGGATAGTTTATAATAAAATATTTAAGGACGAGGTTAAGGATAGTGTGAATACCTTGATTACGGAAGAGTACTTTAATAAGAGTCAGCAGGCTGTTTCTGATTTAATTAACCTTTATCCTCAGGAAAAAGGGGAGTTAGATAGATTTGGAGAGACGGAATTGTGGGAACAAATAAATCTTGCTTCAACACTTGGGAAACAAAATGAAAAAGCTTTGCTATTAAAGCGATTTACAGAAACTTATCCTGATTCTAAATTCATTCAGAAAGCAATTGATGATTTGAACCTTTTAGGGAATTATGATTACAGTAGTGCTTATAAGAGTATTTATGTGAATAATGAGTATAAGTCGATTAGTGTTAAACAGTTTAAACCAACTGGAAAGGGTGAGAAGACCGTTCTTATGAATATTGCGGGACAGGTTGGGACTTTTTCTGAAGGAGATAAAATTAGTTTTGGAAATGATATAAGTAAACTTTCGGAGAGTGATAGTTATCTTGTCGTTGAAAAAATAAATGCGGATAATATTTTGTTAAGACCTTATAATTATTCTAATGACCGAAAGGCGGGTATAACTTTTGTTGCTGGTGGCAGTTTTACTATGAAGCAGGATGAAACAAAGCTTGCTTTGGGGAAGACTTTTTCAATTAAAAAAATAAATGTTGAAAAAGTTGCTTATGTTTCGGTTATCCCGGAAATAAGAGATACAGATACTGAAGCTAATTTTACATTTAAGATTGGAATTGAAAAAAGAGCTATTAAGTTATCTCCTGAAAAGACGAAGGAGATGATGAGCAATCTTAATAAGAGTATTGCAGATTGGGAGGATATAAATGAAAAACTTGGAAATTTAATTACTGGTTGGAAGGGTGCGTGTTTTGCAACATCTTCAATATTAATGCTGAAAAATCTTGGGGCTGGATTTTCAGGGGAGACAATTGCAAGACAAAAAATTATGCAGGCTTATAAGGATAAATGTGATACTGAGTTTGAAGGAATGAGTCATACTCAATGTTATAACCAATTTTCTAGTCAGATTGATAAAGATGTCGCAGCTTATACAAAAGCAATTGGAGATGTTAATGCTCAGATTAAGACCATCCAAGAACCATATACTAAATCGGATGGTTTACTCGGAACGGATAAATATGTTGATGGGGAAGCTGCATTAAATGATTTCAAGAATAAAAGTTCTGGTACGATTAAGCTGACGCTTCCGGGAGAGAATAAAACTGTGGATTTGGATGTTAAGAATTTAAGGAGTTGGGAGGACTATAAGGCTTATATGCTTGAGCAGAACTTACAAAGCGCAGGAATCAGTTCGGATGCTCTTAAAACTGTGGAGAATGATGCAAATTCTCAATTGTATGCTGCATACAGAGCACAGGAAGAACAGAAGAAATTGGATACTGCTAAGAAAGATAGTTCTGTGTTTGGAGGAACTCCTAATGAGATTAAATATCTTGGAAAGACGGGAGCTGTTCAGACTTTATGGGGTGGAGATACGGTTAATAAATTTCCTGAGCTGATTGCTCAAATTAATGAGTATAGGCCGGGAAGTGAATTAAACGGAAATGAAAAAATACAATTTGTAAATGATGGGACTGCTAATTATGTTTTGGTTCTGAATAATAACGATATTACAAAAGGAACGGGTGTTCAGGATAAGGGACTTTACAAGATTGATGGAAACAATGTTGCTCCTGTTATAGATAAGAATACCCTTACTCAATTTCAGAAATACTCTTTCATAAGTGGTGGTAGTTGTTCTAATACTTTTGTTAATCCTAAGGTTAAGTATTATGAAGTTGAGCCAAATATTCAACTTCCGGCTATTGTTCCATTTGATTTGAAGAAAGGATGGTACGCGAAAGTTTCACAATCGGTTGGTGGCGTTTTTTCATCTCAACAAAAAGGATATCAATCTTCTGGCGCTGTTTCATTCTTTTATATCTGTAATGTTGGGGGAAATGGAAAAGAAGAAAATATGGGCGGAGATGATATTTGCCAGAGTTTTGATATAAATACTTATAATTCTGTTTCAACATTTGGAGGGTGTAATGGATTATCAGCATCAGAAGTTAGAAAGCTTGTGCAAGACGCTCAACAGGCAATAAGACAGGCAGAGGAACAGTACGGAAAAAAGACAGTTAATATTCTAGGACAGGCAATTCAAACCGGAGAACCATTAAACGGGGCGGGTGAATTGTTTGAGTGTCAGGATTTTATGTCTCCTGATGACTGTAAGGTTTTGTTCAATGTCTGTGATCCTGTTATTTGTCCATCTTCAAGATGTAATCTTGGTGGGAAGTATCCTGTTAGCGATGTTGTACAAACTGGAATTATAGGTTCAATTATGCTTTGTCTTCCAAATATTAAAGATGGTGTTATGGTTCCTGTTTGTTTAACTGGAATACATGCTGGACTTGAGAGTTACATCTCCATATTGAAATCTGAATATCAGTGTTTGGATACGAGTCTTCAGACAGGACAGCATGTTGGAATTTGTGATGCAGTTACTTCAATATATTTATGTGAATTTTTCTGGAGGCAGTTATCTCCTTTATTGAATATTATCATCCCTAAGATGGTCGAGATGGCTTATGGGCAGAATGTTAGGGGCGGGGGAGAGTATCTTACTGTTATGCATTCATGGGATACTTTGCAGAAATCAGTTAGTTATTTTAAGGATAATTATGCGCAGAATGCATTTAGAGCGTTTGAGTATAAGAGCGTTGAGGATGCTGGAACAGAGGTATGTAAGGCTTTTGTGGGAAGTTCATTTCCTAGTTCTGCGTCTGCTCTTGAGAAGTTGCTTGAACCTGAATCGCCTTATCAGTTTTATGCACAGTTCGATGAAATACCCTTTACAGATGCTACTGTGCCTGCTACCTCTCATTATAAGATTTATTACCATATATTCTCAGGTAATGATATTGGACAGCAATTTGTAATTTATTTAACTGAACCTCCGGCTTCGAGTTATTATTCAACCCAGAGCAGGATTGTTGTCAAGACGGGTTATGTTGCTGTTGGAACGGAGGCAGATGAAACTTTGGACTTTACTGCTCCTGCAGGGTATAAGAAATTGTGCGTGGTTATTAATTCAAAAGAAGAATGTGGGTTTGGAAAAGTTACAACTGATTTTGCAATTAATTATTTGAGTGATAAATATATTGCTGATCAGGCAAATCAAACGGGGATTACTTCGGAGAAGACGTGTATTTCAGGTACTCCTTCTGTTTTAAGCATGGTTAATGTAAATGTTCAGGCGGGAGCTGAGGAAGTGTTAAATCCTCAGGTTGATTTAAATGGTGTTGTGAGGGTTTGTTCAACTAATAATCCGGGCTTGCAGGTTGGAAATGATTCAAGATGGAAGGAAGTTGGAAATTGTGGAAACTCTAACATTAAATGCTGGTTGGATACCCAATCTGTTAAAGAGGAAGTTGCGAGAGTTAATGCTGTTGAAGGAAGTTTAACGGATGTTGCTAGTTATATTAGCGGGATTGATAGCGAGAGTAATACCTTAAATGAAAATGACTCCTTGGATATTTTGAATGTTATTAGACAGAAGATTCCAGGATTGAAGAATAAACTAACTAGTAGAATGAGTTCTTATGATGTTAGTGAAACAATCAAGCAGGACATTTCACAATTGGATGAGATTGAAAATAAGGGGTATTTGAATGCGTATAGGGCTGAAGCAATTGCATTGAAGGCTGAGATTTATAGATTTGTTGCTGGATTTTTTAGTGTTGCTAGTGTTGATAAGGCTAAGCCTGTTGTTGCTTCTTCAACTTCAACAATAGCACCGATATCTGATATAGGGTTCTTATTGGATTATGACAACAAAATACTTTATAATGGCGTAGAGACTGGATATTCGCTTATAAGTAATGGTGATGGATATGATATTAATAATGCTAATTCGGACATGATTGGGCATATTGATAAAAATGGAGAGATTACGCTAGTGGTGTCCTTTGATGGGGAAGAGGAGTCTATGGCAAATTTGGAGAAGTATAAATTTGTTGGTGGTGAGTTTGTTTTGAAAAGTGGCTCTACCGGGAGTTCTGGGACTATAAGTTCGGGCACTTCTTCTGGATGTAGTGTTCCTATTTGCAGTGTTAGTGTTACTGAAACAGCAAAAGGAGTTACTTGCATATTTTTGAGCTTTAAGGACGAATGCGATTCGGAGGAATTAAAAAAGAGCATTACAAATAATTTTGAAGGAAAAGGGTTCCCAAAAGAGATTACTATAACTTTGTCAAATAAGTTTACTGAAAGTCCTGCTCTTTTATTGAATGTTATGGACAAGAATAGAGCATCTATTAATGGGGATGTACCTATTACGGATTTCCAGAAGAGAGATAGTGATGGAAGGTGGGTTAAAACTTATTCTTTAGATACTCCGCTAAACTGGGTTGAGGGTACTTGGACATTTAGATTAAAATGTCCAACATGCGAAGTTAAGGAAGATTTAGTCGCTTCTTATTCTCTTAAACTTAGCAACTAGTCATCTGATAAAAAATCAAATGACTAATTATTAAAAATAAAAGTTGATAAAATAAAAAATAAAAGTTATCTTCTTTGAGTTGGCATTGTTACTGCTTTTGTTCTTTCTGAATTAGCATCCATTGCTGCCTTGTATTGACTATCTAAAACAGCTCTTACTCCATACATCTGTTTTTGATGCTGATTCATTGTTTCCCTCTGAAGTCTTTGTAATTCAGAATAAGGCACTGTGTCCATTCCACCTTGCCAGTATTTTTTAGTTATTCCTTCTGGAGAAATAGTGGTGTTTACAGGACTAAGCTTCCAACCATCGATAGTAACATCAGTTACTTCCCATGAGTTTTTAACTCTTCTTTCAACGGTTCTAAAAGAGTCCACTCTTGATATTCTTTGGTCTCCAATTCCTACACTAGCTGTAACGTCAAGATTAGGTTGGTTTGATATTCTGACTGTTCCAAAGTTAAGATATCTTTGAGGAAAATCGCATCCACTTAAAAAAGCGGTAGCTGCAATAGCAGAAGCAATTGCATAATTATGTCTATTCATCTTTCAATTAATTAAACCTCCTTTCATTTTTGATTTCAAAATGTTTGGCTTTCATGTTTTTAGTATGGATTTTTATTATTTAAAGCTTTCGATTTGTTGTAATTCAATAATAGTTACTAATTAAGAATTAAGTGAGATTCGAATGGGGGAGGGAGGACTCTATTCGCTTTTTACTCTTTTATAAATCCTAAAAATAGTCAAAAGAGCAAAAAGCTCAAACCCCCTTTTACGGGTGTTCGAATGGGGGAGGGAGGACTCTATTCGCTTTT
>Ga0268281_1000333_pt1 | contig 36417 bp, 30 predicted proteins | sample saktaG_10_FD_190134 | JGI IMG/M metagenome (GOLD analysis project Ga0268281, IMG submission 190134) | Saline water microbial communities from Sakinaw Lake, British Columbia, Canada - sak_2011_5_24_50m | ecosystem: Environmental > Aquatic > Non-marine Saline and Alkaline > Saline ...
ACCACCGCTTCACCTGACAGAAACGCAGATGGGATTTGGAACTTTCAGATTGGAGAGCCTTTACAAGTCAATCTGGTAGTTTATAGTTTATCAGTATTTGCGTTTCTGCAGGTGAGCTTATCCGTTATACGGCTAAAATTTTATGAATAGTATTATAAAAGAATTAGAAAAAAGAGAAATACACGATAAGGGTGTTCAAAGGAAAATTACTGAGAATTTTATTCGTGCATTAATCAATTTATTACCTGGTGGTGGTTTTTTTGAACAATCTATATTCTCAATAGCTGATGCCGAACGAGAACAATTAATTGATGATATAATAGATGACCTTTTAGAAAAAAACTTCAATCTTAACATTGAACAAATAAAATTAACTAAAAGTTTTGAAGATATTAAAAAACAACTTTCCGAATTAAAAATAGACAAGGATTTTTGTTTTCAAGAAATCCTAAATATTCTTTCAAAGAATTATAGTTGGTCAATTACATTTTCCCCTACCGAATCAATATTCGAAAAAAAAGGTATTGATTACATTGATGACTTATTTTATGGAATAGACACAATATTATTAAAAAATGTGAGAGGCTATGTAAAGAATTTTAATAAATCAGCTTTGCTAAAATCTTATGAAGCAAACCTAAAAATCAATACTGTTGAAAAACTTGGCATTTCATATGAAAAAATAGTAAATGACTTTAATCAAATGAATTATGATTACGTACATCATTATTTCCAGTATCCTGAATTGGAAATTGATGTTGAAACGAATTATGAGCGACTAATCTATAGAACTAAAAAATTTACTTATCCTATAGATAATCCCAAATTACTGTGGGTTTGTAATTGTAAAAACTTAATATCAAAAAAGAATAATTGTAAAATACATAATTATGAATATAGCAAAGAGTTGGAGGGAGCATTCCTATCAAAAAAAGTTAAAATTGCCTATAATAATATGGAATTTTGGTGGTCGGCTGGAATTGACCTTTGGCCTGCATCATTTGATTTATTCAAAATTGCAAATAATATATTAAATGAACAAGAGTTATTTGAAAATGTGAAAAGTATTGCAGATATAAATTGCGGAATTGGATTCTTAGGTACTTATATTTCCCAAAATATTATAACAATCGAAAATATTTATTTTGTAGATTGGCTTTTACGTCCATTGCTTTTTTCAACTTCTAATTTTTTACTTAATAACAAAAACGCATCACTGCCTAGGCATAATTGTCTATTAGGTTTAAATTTAGATCCGTTGTATAATTTACCAAATAAAATCGATCTTTTGCTTTGTGTCCCGCCATATATTCCGGATTTTGAAGGTAGATATCAAGAAATCCGTGAAGAAACATTAATTTGTGAAAGCGATTTGTTGTATGAAGTCATTATTAATGGCTTAAATGTCTCAAAAAAAGTAGTAATCGGCATTTCCTTTCTTATGCTAGATATAGCAACTGAGATTGCAAGTAAAAACAACTTAAAGTTGGTGCAATTTGGGGAAAGTTATGTTGTCCCATTTAGGGTTACCAAAGCCCTTCAAGAAAGTAGCTATATTAAAGAATTAGAACAAACGAACCAATTTATACTAATTGATAACGATTATTATCTCTATTATCACGAAATTGGCACTTTTTTATTAACAAGGAATTAATATGAAAAGGATTGTAATTATAACTCCAGTATCATTTAGGGTTTCCGAAAGAGAGGAAAATCTATATGAACACTTTAATAAACAATTAGAATTACTGAAATTTTGCATTAATTCAATTTCAAATCAGTCAATTATGAAATATAATGATTATGAAATAATTCAATTTTTTTTAATAAATGGTATTGGCAATGAAATAATTGATAATTTCCTTAAAGTAAATCAGAATAAATATAATATGAATATAAAATACTCAAATTATGGTGATAACTATTTGTTTCCCAGTAAAGCAAGGAATATTATCCTTGATTTTGATTTAGTGAAAGATTCTGATTATATATTTTTACTTGATTCTGATGATACATTACCACCTAATAGATTATTGAATGCAATTAGCAAATTCGAAAAATATAAGGACACAACAATAGCAATTACATCGAAAATGAACTTCATTGATATAAATGGGAAACACTTGGATTTTAATCTAGACAAATTAACATCAGGAATAATGAATTCTGAGTCAATAGAAAATAAAGAAGGATGGAAAACATTTACTATTTTAGATAAAGCTTTATGGTTTAATCTTTGTGGATTGTGCATAAAAACTAAGACAATGGGAAAAATTAAATTTAAAGAAATTTATACTTGTGAGGATATGTGGCTACACTCTAATCTATTATCCGATTCGTCCGAAAAAGTTTATAGATTGCTGCAAGATAAGGAGAATTGGGGAAATTACAGAATTCATCAGTATCAGTTTTCATCTGGTATAAAAACTGGCGTTGGTTCTGATTATATAGATATAGTTCTACAAGAAAGTAGAAATTCAATTGATTATTTACTAAACCAAAAAGAAAAAGATGGTTCGATTGATATTAATGAGAAGAAACTTTTGAAAGCTGCAAACGAAGTTATTATTGCTATTAGACAAAATAATTTGCGAAAAAATATGGAATCAAATGGCCTTGATAATAATGTTATACAAAATATTCGAAAGAATATTGCTTATGCCATTGAAAACTCAAAAAAATATTTAGATAACAATGAGCTACCAAAACTTTCGCAAACTATTATTGCAAATGAGTATCCTGAATTAATCAAAATTTTATATACTTAATGCAGTATAACAATTGGCTCAACCTGACCGCAGGGGATAATTAACTTTCACGCAGAGACGCAAAGATGAAGAGACGCAAAGAGCGCAAAGGAAAATTAATAGAGAAAAGAATGGATGAACTTCACTTGTTATGAGCGAACTGCTATTATGAATGATACTGAACACGAAAATTATTTTATTGACATAAAAATTCTTTCTAAATCACTTTGCAGACATGGAAAATGAAAATGGGATTTATCCAATGTTTATAAACGTAGAAGATATAAGGGAACTATACTGCGAATCTTACAGTATATTACGATGTTATGCATTAAAAACATTTTGAGTGGGCAATAATATGGAAGACCAAATCGAAGTAAAGAAAACCATTCTCCAAAAATTACTCATGTTGATTGAAAGAGGTAACAGGTTATTGGTAAAACCCAATCTGAATTATGGGATAGTAAAAGGGTGGCTTAGAGGAATTAGAATAACATTATTGAAAATATATGAAATTAAAACCCCTGCTATTGAAGACATTAAAAGATACATATTGTTACCCTCAGATACCAAACCATACACAATAATTAAGGAAATTCTTGTAAAACTTGAAACATATACAAAATTACTAGAAAGAGCTTGGAAAATAAAAGGCATAAATGATCACATCAATCCAGGTGTTAATAAAATATTTCTCGGACATGGACGGAATCCAGCTTGGAATAGGATATATATGTATCTGAAAGATGAATTGGGTTATGATGTTGAAGCATTTGAAACTCACTCAAGAGTATCTTCACACATTATCGAAATATTAAACAATTTTCTCACAAATTGTGATGTTGCTGTAATTGTAATGACTCCCGATGACTCTACATCTGAAGGTACTTCTAGAGCAAGACAAAATGTTATTCATGAAATTGGATTATTCCAAGGGCGTTTCGGTTTTAAAAGAGTAATTGTATTTCAACAAGCTAACATTGAGGAATTCTCAAATATTAGCGGATTACAAGTGGTCAGATTTCACGATGACTCAGTGGAAGGTTTTTACGAATTAAGAAGAGCTTTAGCAAATATTGAATAGTTTTTGCATAACAATATGCTCGACACGGACTTGAAACAACTGTTTCTTTTTGACACTCAGAGGTTAGTGGAAATTCTTGATTCATCAAAGTCTTTCCATGTTCCAAGCCGGTCAGCATTGCCGTTAGAGAAAGTTAATCGGCTACAATGTTTGTATCCCCGCAAATTAATTGTTACCCTTTCCTTCATACAATTTCCCGATCAGACCTTTAGAAATTAGAAATTTGGAATTAGAAATTTATACAATCGTTTCCTCGGTTTCCATATCAAAGAAGTGAACCTTCTTCATGTCAAAAACAAGCGCCATGGTTTCACCCATCTTTGGCTCTTCCTTTGGCTCAAGGCGTCCGGTAAAGATGGTATCGCCGGTTTCGAAATTCACGACAAATTCAGATCCAAGCGGCTCAACTACTTCTACCAGCGCATCCATCTCGGCAGGTATTTCTGCATTGGAGGAATATTTCTTATGATAGATATCCTCGGGACGCACTCCCATTGTGATGTCTTTATCAACATAATTTTTAAGTGAGTCATCATAAGTATCGGGAATATCAACAGAGAATGTGCCAAAGTCAAAATGAAGCTGGCTGTCCTTTTTACCGATCTTACCATTAAAGAAGTTGATCGCCGGGCTTCCGATGAATCCTGCAACGAATTTATTAGTCGGGTGGTTATACACGTTGATCGGAGAATCTATCTGCTGAATGAGTCCGTCCTTCATGACAACGATCTTATCACTCATGGTCATGGCTTCGGTCTGGTCATGGGTTACGTATATGATGGTTGTTTCAAGCTTTTTATGCAGTTTGATTATCTCGGCTCTCATCTGTACGCGGAGTTTTGCATCGAGGTTGGAAAGGGGCTCATCAAAAAGGAACACTTTTGGCTGGCGCACAATTGCTCTGCCCAAGGCGACTCGCTGGCGCTGACCACCGGAAAGCTGCTTTGGTTTTCTGTCCAGGAGTTGCTCGATACCAAGAAGTCCTGCTGCGGTTTTCACGCGACCGTCTATCTCATCTTTGGGAGTTTTGCGCAATTTAAGTGCGAATTCCATATTCTGATATACGGTCATGTGCGGATAAAGGGCATAGTTCTGAAAGACCATTGCAATGTCCCTGTCTTTGGGAAGTACATTATTAACCATTTTGTCGTCAATGAAGATTTCTCCGTCCGTTACATCTTCCAAACCGGCGATCATTCGCAGGATAGTTGTTTTTCCGCAGCCGGATGGACCGACCAGTACGACAAATTCCTTGTCTTCAGCAATAATATCCGCTTCTTTTACCGCAGTGAAGGTATTCTCGTATATTTTCGTGATTTTATCTAATTGTACTTTTGCCATGTGTTGTTCCTGAGATTTTTATAATTCTATACACTCATCCAATTTGTAGTGTCAAGTTTTATAGCGGCGATTGTTATAAGCAATCAAAAAGCGGAACTCCGAAGAGCTCCGCTTTGTATATGTAAGAATGCAAATGCGTTATTTATCAGTATTCATCTGTTCGGACTGCTGATTGATTTTCTCGAGAATATCTTCCTCGCCTGAGAGAGCTTTCAGCATATAACGTGCAGAGGGATGGAGTGTCGTATCTATCTCTGTTCCCTCTTTCGGATAGGTAAGTACTTCTGTGAACATCTCGATCGCTTTTGCGTCATTCTTCAGGTATTCGGAGTAAATGAAGCCCTTCATGAATTTGGCCTTATAATCATCCTGCCCGTTTTGATAGTCTTCGATTACTTTGTCATAGTAGTAGTTTGCACGGGCATAGTTTTTCTGTGTCATGGATTCTTCAGCAAGAGTGAAGAGCGAGTCAACAGGAAGTTTTTCTTCAAGGCGATCTGCATAAACAATGAGATTATACTTCTGCTTTATATCGGTTTTAAGATTTTCAAAGAGGTCTTTTTGAGCTTTTCGCATTAGATTGGTCTCTATCTCGTTGCGCACTTCATCAATGTTACGATATGATTTAGGGGTAAATTCTACAACTTTGAAGAACACCCAATTTCCTTTTACATCTTCAAACACATCGCTGAAAGAACCTTCAGGAACAGAGAACACCTTTTCAAGATACTGGTCGTCTTTGCCGACGCCGGGTATGATACCGCCTTCATAAATGGGACCGATCACGCCGTCATTTGTTTTTCTCACACAGTATTCCTGAACCAACCCGTTGAGTTCTTCATCGGTTTGTGCTTCCTTGGCTTTGAAGAGTACGAAATCACCAGTAACCTGATTTTCGCATACAAATTCCTGCACTTTGACATGGGGCTTGTTCACATAGCGTTGTTCTTTATCAGCTTCATACGCTTTAACAATATCTTCTTCCGGAACCACGGCTGCGTCCACCACAAATTGTTTATAATATTCTCGAAGAGCGCCGATCATCTTAGCCCTGCGAAGCTCATCAGCGATCTCTGGATGATTTTCATACCCCTTCTTGATCGCATCATGATACAGTAAATTATTGTTGGCTTTTTCATTGACGAAACCAACCTTTGCATTGCCTTCATGAAGGAGTTGTTTTCGTTCCATTGGGAACATGCTGACTTCATGAGCAAAATCCTTTGCCGTATACACAAGCTCTGGATCAGAGGATGCAATGAGCACAATACTACCGTCTGTAGCAGAGGTGTCCGCTTCTTCAAAATTAATTTCTTCAACCGCAAGTGTATCTATGGAGATATTGTACTTCTTAAATAATTTATTCAGTATTTCTTTTCGGAGTACCTGCTCTTTTTCGCTTGCATAGCGGCTGCTTACATCTTTTCCCACCTCTTCGTAAGGACGGATAGTGCGCATATCTACTTCTTCAATTTTTACAATATGAAAGGCATCGTTAAGCTCAACCGGTGGGATAATGTCATCGACATCTGCTGCAAAGATAAGCAAATCCAGTTCTTCCGATCTACCAATATTTGGGATATATCCACCTTTTCTAATGTTTGTGATCCTACCGCCCTTTTTCTTGAGGTTCTCATTTGTGGAATATTCGTTCATTACTTCAACAAAATCCTTGCCTGCAACAAGTTCCTGGTATGCTTTGTCTGCATTGTCTTTTGTTTTGGTTTCTATGTACAGAAGAGTTGCAGTTGGTGATTTCTTGTAAAAATCATCCTTATGTGCTTCATAGAATGCCATAAGCTCGGCATCGGTGGGCTTGATCTTGTCTTTGATCTGCTCCTGATAATATTTATCAAGGATAACCCTCTCGGCATTCTGACGATAGAATTCCTGAGCGCTTTGTGTGTTTTCCATTCCTTTGCTCAATGCCTCAATATAGAAAATCTCTTCGATTGCATAGTCGTCGAGATATTTTTGCTTTTGCTCGACAGTGAAACCACCGCGAGGGCGATAAAATTGAGGGATGAGGTCGAGGCGTTCATTTAAGACCTTTACCGTGATCGTGCCGCCATCCCATTGTGCGAGGACTTGAGTTTTATCCTTTTCTTTTTCACCTAATTCGCACCCGGCTAATACCAAAATTGATAAAACCGAGGCGATAACCAGAGAACGAGTTAATCGAACCATATTAGAAACTCCTTATACTTACGTATTTTGAACACAGATATTTAATTTTATAATTTTGTGTCAAATTATTAATGCCCTAACTTGGCATACACCCAAAATTTTCCATATTCATGACACTTTAAGGAAAACTTATTGAATATCATCCATATAAATAGTAAAAGGAAGAAATAACCATAATAGTTAAAAGCACTGTCACACTGAGGTTCTCGAAGTGGGACAGACCCTTCGACAAGCTCAGGGTGACAACAGCAAGGATAGATACAAATTAACAGTTTTTCTAAAAGTAATTTTCCGCGAAGAATTCTCCGCAAATACTTTATTCATGCACTATCCAGAGAATCTTCATCGAATTTTTGGCTTGAAGGCAACATAGACGAAGACCCTCTATTTGTTGGTGGAGATCCCTTCAGTTATGAGTTATCTGAAGGGTCTCCATGCATTGATGCCGGCACGCCTGACACAACAGGGTTAAATCTCCCCGCAACTGACTTGGTAGGAAATCCAAGGATCTACAACGGTAGAATCGATATCGGTGCATACGAATACCGGGATACTATAGGAGTAACTCCACCTGATACATCATTCATTCATAATCTGTACTTATTTAATAACAGCCCCAATCCCTTTAAGGAATCTACAACTATATCCTTTATTTCTGCAGACTATGAAAGAATAAAGGATTACACACTCTCAATCTATAATACCAAAGGGCAGCTTGTAAAAAGATATTATGGATCAAAGGATGATTTCTGGGTCAGAACGGAAATAGTCTGGGACGGAAGAGATGAAAGTGGCAAGCAGGTTGTACCTGGTACATATCTCTATAAGCTTGGGTATAATGGCAATGCAGGGGTAAGGAAGATGGTTTTGCTTCGCTAACGCTCAGCTTCGAAAAGCGAAAAGGGAGGAGAGAAGAGCGACCTGGCTTCGTTGCACTATGCCGAGACAGGTCGAGAGGGAATTAGTATAATCTCCTCTAATAAGAGGAGTACGGCTTTAGCCGGGAGGTGTGTTATTTCGGTTCAAAATAAACCTAAACTCACCCGACAAGCATCGTGGTAGAGACGGGTTTATCCCGTCGGTAAAATAAGCACAGCAAATAGACTCTTCGACTACACCTTTGCACTTCGTGCTTCAGGTATGCTCAGAGTGACAATATTTGTTTTGTTGTTGAGAGAAGTGCATAACTTACTTGATCTTTACCAGCTCATAATCGGATGAGCCCATACTGAGTTTTTCTGCATACAAAAAAATATTTTCCCATGGAATGTTTGGATAAAGCTCACTGAAAAGGTTTTTGCCTGCTTTTTCATTGATAAGATCTATAGACGCCCTGTCAATCGCCACAATATCCTTTGAAAAGAGAATGCCAATGTTCGGCACAAGATATTCGCCGTGAATATTTGCGCAGTCGCACAATTCCGTGATATTATTGAGGAAGTTCACATAGAACATCTTATCTTTTTTGTGCGACGTCACAGCATAGGCATATTCCGTGATCTTTGTGTTGAGGAATTCGTGCGATGCATTCCACTTGATCTTTATTGCAGTAAAAGGACATACAGAGATACACATGCTGCACCCGGTGCATAATTCTTCATCAATATGTGCCTTCCCGTCTTCTTTAATGCTGATAGCATTCGCCTGGCACCACTGCACACAGCGCGCACAGCCCACGCATCTATCATGATTTACACCTGGACGGGACATACTGTGCATAGCGAGCTTGCCTTTACGTGATGCACATCCCATACCGATATTCTTGATCGCCCCACCAAATCCGGCTGCCTCATGACCTGTAGGATGGGTGAGAGCAAGTATCGCATCTGCATGGTGAATGTCACTTCCTATGTATGCCTCTTTTGTTTCCTTTGTATCTATTTTAACGACCTCTTCGCTCTGTCCTACAAGCCCATCTGCGATGATGACAGGCGCATTGACCACAGACCGAGCATAGCCGTGCCGAGTTGCCAGATTGGTATGATCGATGCTGTTGACCCGATGTCCTGCATAAAGCGTGTTTGTGTCTGTAAGAAAGGGTTTGGCTCCAATCGCTAAAATCCTGTCCACAAAATAGCGTACATAACGTGGGTTGATCACACTGAAATTGGTTTCTGCACCAAAATGAAGTTTAACAGCAATTTTGTCATGTTCGCGGATCGTGTCTTTGAATCCTGCCTGAGAAAGTGCATCTCCGATCTTGTCAAAAATTGAACGCTGAAAAGTAGTGTGAAAATCGATGAAGTACACTTTGCTTTTCATGAAGCTCCTTAATGTTTCAACGTTACATTTTAAGTTTTTTCTAAGTTTTTAACAACTCATATCCTTTATTTTAGACTGTCAATTTAGTTGACAATAAATAAAGAACTTTTGATTTGCTAACATAGTTAAGGATTTGAAGCCAATGAAAAAGAACTTTATTTTGTTATTGCTTTTTACGTTTTTCTGCACCTCTCTTTTTGCACAGGTTGTGCTTGCTCCGTTGAATAATGATGTTTATGATTTTCTGGAGAGGATGCAGGTAAAGGGCATGACCGGACGTTATTTTGATGGCATCAAACCCATTCCAAGAACCGATATTCGGGAATACCTGGTGCACATCTTTGATCATGTTGATTACTACGACCTTTCTGAATCTGAGAAAGAGCAGCTCGATGATTATCTGAAAGAATTTTCATACGAAAGAAAGTACAGTCCAAGTAGCAAAGAAGTTTCGACTGATTTTTTAGAAGGTTTTATTAATCTTTTCACTGATGAAAAGGCATATACACCACAACTCGAAAAAGAGAATTGGGAACTTCTGAAATTTCCTTATAAATTTTATTCGGGAGAGAGTTTTATCTCATTTGAACCTAAATTCCAGGCGAAATATCACTACAACAGCAGTGATACCTCGACCTTTGCGGAAAACTACCGGCGGCTCACAGGTGGAGGTTATATTTTCGGATATTTCGGTGATAATATCGGGTTTTCTTTTTACGGTGTGAATAATGCAGTTCAGGGCAATATGTTTGATGTAAAGAAATTTGATTGCCATGAACAGGGGATCGGTGTGGAGCATAAAAGGGATGGCAAATACTATTATGAAGAAGTGGATGCGGTAATTTCATTTTCTACAAAATATGCAGACCTGACGATTGGGAGGTTTTCAAATTACTGGGGATGCGGACACACTGGCTCGGTTTCTCTGAGCAATAAGACGCCATCCTATCCGCAAATTATGGTACGAGCAAGATTCAGCAACTGGTTGAGATTTGTGTATTTTCATGGCTGGTTAGAGAGCAATATTCTTGATGACAGCATTTATGGTGATGATCAGGTGTTTGATCGAAAATTCTATAAGAAAAAATATGTAGCTGCCCACCGGCTTGAGATCGCACCTTCAGAGAGATTTAGTTTTGGCTTGAGTGAACTTCTTTATTATGGCGAACGCGATGCCGAATTTGTATATTTTATCCCGATTATGTTGTTCTGGTCAGCGCAGCGATACACCAATGATCAGGACAATGAGATGATCGGCATCGATTATGAATGGATTCCCTGGAATGGCGTCAAAACCTACGGCTCATTGCTCATAGACGAGATCGCTTTATCAAAAATGTTCAACAAAAATGAATCTCACAACTATATTGCCTATCAGTTTGGAACATACCTTGTCGAACCCATTATTGGCGGACTTGATTTTCTGCTTGAATATACTCACCTAAATCCCTGGGTCTATACACATAAATTTCCCATTAATTACGCAACTTCTGAAGATTACTGGATGGGCTACTGGACCGGGCAGAATGCGGATAATATTTATTTTGGGATTGATTACCAGCCCAATAAAAAGCTAAAATTCTCTGCCGATTATTCCATTTATAGAAAAGGAGCGCAGGACAGCATCAAATATCAGTATCAAATTCCGCCTGTGGAAAAGTTTCTCTATGGTCATCAATATACAAAAAATACTCTTTCTCTGGAATGTTCATATGAGATATTTCCTGAACTTAAAGCAGAACTTGGTTTCCGATATACAGACTGCAATGTGAACGAAGAAAACATAGCGCTTGCCGAGCAAGGCGAGTATGTGAATCCCGTATATTATAAAAGCGATTTCACTCAAACGACGATTTCGATTTTACTTTCCTATAGATTTGATTAGACTATAATCCATTATGAAACTTTTTCTCCGTATCCTATCGTATCTGAAGAAGGTTTGGCCAAATGTCATTCTCGGTTTGTTTGTGCTGGTAATTTATGCATCTTTCAGCGGCGTCTCACTTGGAATTGTTTATCCTGTTGTGGATGAGATATTTGTCAAACAGACAGAGGAAGAGTGGAAGGCGGACGAAGCAAGCAGAAGCTCTGCAAATCTCTCATATATATTCAGGGAAGCAGAATGGTTAATTGATAAGAGCGTGCAGGCGGTCAAGCATAACTGGAAAGAGAAAGATCGCTTTGAAAAGATACAAGACGAGATCGGTGTTTCTTTGAAAGAATTTTCAGAGAGGAATTCGAAGAGCATGATCCTCAAGCTGCTTCTTGTGCTGGCTGTAATTCTGTTTTTTATTAGAAGTCTCTCGATGTATTTCCAGCAGATCATTTTCAAACAGATCGAGGAGAAGGTCATCATGTTCATCAGAAATGATTTCTACGAGGCGCTTCTCAAGAAACCGATCGAGTTCTTCCACAGTCACAAACTGGGCGAGGTTATTTCCAGAGCTGTAAATGACGTGAATATGATCCGCGGGATGACCCTCAATTCCGCAACAAATCTCATTAGAAACCTGCTTTTTATTGCAGTGTACGTCTTTATGATGGTTGCAGTGAGTGTACGAATGTCTCTAATGACCCTTTTCGTTGTGATTCCAATATCTGTTGCAGTGAGTTTGATATCCAGCGCATTAAGACGAAGAAGCAGGAAAGTACAGCAGAAATTTGCAGATATTACTTCTATCCTACAGGAAACGATCATGAATATCCGTATCGTATTTTCCTTTGCAATGGGCAATTATGAACGAGCTCGTTTCTTGAAGGAGAATAAAAAATTCTATAAGAAATCCGTGCACATGATGCGAGCCGGTCAATTGGTAACACCATTTACGGAATTCATGTCTATTATGATCACATTAGTTATTATTTGGTATGGCGGTCTTCTCGTTCTTAATCCGACCAATGCTATGACCGCTGGGAAATTTTCACTTTTCCTTGTTGCGTTGCTCGCAAGTTTGCATCCGATCAAAGAAATTGCAAGAGTCTATTCCGAGATCAATAAAGGACTTGCTTCTGCAGAACGGGTATTTGAGGTTATTGATGAGCCAGTAAATCTTAAGGATAAAGATGATGCGAAGTCCATAACTACACTTACCGATTCCATTGTGTTTGATGATGTATCGTTCAAATATCCCACCTCCGATATAGTGCTGAAAGATATTGATCTTTCAATCAAAAAAGGAGAAGCGATTGCTTTTGTAGGTCCGAGCGGTGGTGGAAAATCTACAATGATGGACCTTCTGCTCAGATTTTATGATCCAACTAAAGGTGCGATAATCATCGACAATATCGATATGCGGGATTACAAGATCAACAATATCCGCAACCTTATGGGCACAGTGACTCAGGAAGTAATTCTTTTTGATGATTCTGTGGCGCACAATATTTCCTACGGCCGTCTCGATGCGTCAAAGGAGGATGTGATCCAGGCAGCGAAGGCAGCGAATGCCCATGACTTCATTGTGGAGATGGAACACGGATATGAAACCATTATCGGTGAGCGCGGCGTGAAGCTGTCCGGCGGGCAGAAGCAGCGCATTGCAATTGCTCGGGCAATTCTGAAAAATCCGCAGATACTCATTTTTGATGAAGCCACCTCTTCGCTCGATGGGGAATCCGAATATCTGGTCCAGGAAGCAATATACCGCCTGATGAAGGACAGAACTACCCTGATCATCGCACACAGGTTATCGACTATTCGAAATTGTGGAAAGATCGTGGTCATTGATAGAGGAACTATTGTAGAGCAGGGCTCGCATGAAGAATTGATCGAGCAGGGCAATCTTTATAAAAGATTATATAATATTCAGTTTAGAGATTTCTCGGACAATAATGGCAATTAGAGAATATTTAATGGATCATTTGCTGATACTCCGCTCAAGAAATTCTTGACGCCATGGTTGCCTTTAAACCTTTTGGGATATACTTATGAGTTTATTAATTAAAGAAATTCTATTGATCTTAGCAGCCTACCTTTTAGGTTCATTTTCCTTTACACGCTTGTTAACACGATTTTATAGCAAGGTGAATATTTACAAGGCGGGAGATTTTACTACCGATCCCGGAAATGTGTACCACCATGTCAGCAAAGCAATAGGAATTCTGTGCTGGTTTATAGATTTTATGAGAGTATATCTGATCCTATTCCTCACGAAATATTTCTTTTTGAAAGACAATCCCTTTTTGCTCATGCTTGTTGGTCTTGCAGTCGTAGCTGGGCATTATTTTCCTGTGATACACAGTTTTGTGGGAGGATACAGCATTCTTCCGTATATTGCCTTACTGGCGTATTTTGCTCCGATTCCAACTCTTTTTGTAGCTATCATTTCCGGAATAATTATTCTTGCGTATAAACAGATCCGTTTTTCAAAATATCTTATGGTCATTATGGTTCCTATTGTGAGTTATTTTTACAATCCTCTAAAAAATGTGAAGGTAGATGCGAAGTATTTACTGCTCGCATCGGTTGTAATGGGTGTGGTGAATTTTCTTATTTCAAGAAGACACAGTAATGAAATATAGATGACGAATACTAAGAAAATTACAATTAAAAAAGTAGGATCAAAAGCATATCTTAAGACCTTTATTAAGATTCCATGGACAGTTTATAAAAATGATAAGAACTGGGTTCCGCCCCTAATAAGCATGGAGAAAGAGAGATTTGATCCTGAAAAAGGTGCTTATTTCAAGAATGCTGAAGTCCAGTTTTTCATTGTGTATCGTGGTGAACGTTCGGTAGGAAGAATTGCTGCGCATATAAATCATACTCATAATGAATTTCATAAGGACAAAGTGGGATTTTTTGGCTTTTTCGAATGTATGCCGGACTATGAAGCTGCTGAAGCGCTGTTTCGTGCTGCTTCTGAATGGCTGAAGGAGCGCGGCAGGGATATCGTTCGCGGTCCCATGAACTACTCGACTAATGATGAATGCGGTTTGCTGGTAAAAGGATTTGGTTCACCACCAGTTGTGATGATGACGTACAATCCCCAGTATTATAAGAGCTTTATCGAAAAATTCGGCTTTCATAAAGCAAAAGATCTTTATGCTTATTATATGAATATCGACGGCATGCCTGAACGTTTTGAGCGGCTCATAGAAAAGATAAAAGAGCGCAGGAATTGCACCATCAGAAAGCTGCGCAAGAAGCACTTTTTGGAAGACATCGAGATAATTTTTGAAATATACAACAATGCATGGCAGTACAATTGGGGTTTCGTTCCCATGACCCGATCAGAATTGGTGTATCTCGCAAAAGAATTGAAGGATATTATTGATTTTGACCTGGCATATATTGTATATATTAAGGATAAACCAATCGCTTTTTCACTCGCGCTTCCGGACGTGAACCAGGCGCTTATCAAGGTAAGGAATGGGCGACTTTTACCCTTTGGGTGGCTCAAACTTCTCTTTGCTATGAAACAGATAGACCAGGTAAGAGTTCTCACTCTCGGGATCGTGAAGAATTATAAAAATATCGGCATCGATACTGTTTTGTATTATGAGACCATCAAAACAAGTGTAAAAAAGGGAATGCCCAGGGGTGAGATGTCATGGGTACTGGAAGATAACATTCGCATGTGTCGTCCTATAGAACGCATGGGCGGGAATATCTATAAAACCTATCGGGTGTACGATAAGGAACTTTCCTAACTCGGATGAACCGAAACCAAAAAAAAATTAACCGCAGAGTGCACAGAGGACACAGAGAAAATCTCCTCTTGAGAGGAGTCCCCGATTTATCGGGGGAGGTGTGTTTCATTTGATATTCAAAATATTTTCATCAAAAAATGTAATAAATTTTAGAATTAAGTAACTAAGTAACGAAGTTTTCGAAGGTGTCATGAATTTATCCTTTCTTAACTCCATTTTTCTCATTGGGCTGGTCGCAGCAATAATTCCCATCCTTATTCATCTTTTCATTAAATACAAACCAAAAATTGTCTATTTTAGTTCTTTGCGGTTTTTGAAAGAAGTCCAGAAGAAAAAATCCCGGCTTCTTAAATTACGTGAACTCCTGTTGCTCATAACAAGAATACTGATCATAATTTTTTTCATCCTTGCTCTTGCCCGACCTGTCCTGAAAGCTCTCCTTCCGAAGAAAAGCACTTCTCATGCGCCAACTGCGATAGCTCTAATTCTGGATAATAGCTTCAGTATGAATTATCTCGAAAAAGAGAATCCTATATTCTCTGACGCCAAGCAGAAAGCTCAGGAGATACTCGAGCTTTTGAATGATAAAGACAGAGTGATGCTGGTGAGTCTTGAGCCCGCATACAATGCTGAACACGATTATTTTACAAGTCCTTCTCAAGCAGCAAAAGAGCTTCCCTCAATCTCGATTTCCGACAACACTCAGGCATTACAGCTGGTGCTCGATAGCATAAAGCCCCAAATTGCGAATGCGGATATGATCAATAAAGAGATTTATTTCATCACCGACGAACAGCGCATCCCATGGAAGGATATTCAGGATGCAAAATTGACTGCTGACCTTTTTGTGATACCTGTTAGAGAGGACAGTGTAAAGCAAAATATTAGTTCTGTAAGCGCACGGTATGTTTCCAAAATTTTAAGCGGAACAAATGAACCTGTAATTCAGGCAGTAATAAAAAATAATTCATCAAAAACTCTTTCTGATGTTATTGTGTCTCTGGTTCTGAATAATATTACCCGGGCAGAAACTGCGCTCAATCTGAATCCCTATCAATCAAAACATCTTACCTTTGAAGTGCCCCAGCAAGGTGAACGATTTCATTTCGGAGAGGTTCGTGTAAAAGATGAAATGCTTCCCGATGATAATGTATTTTATTTCAATTTTCCCGTGCAGAGCAAGCCGAAGATATGCGTGATCTCGTCCACACAACTGCCGACAGCCCTTTCGTCCATTCTTGATGTAATAACTCAGCAGCAGTGGGAACAGAAAACTCCGCAGGAAATAAATGAGCAGATCATCGAGAACAATCAATTATTCATATTGTATTCAATGAATGCTTTTGATGAAAAATTACGTTTCTATGCAGATGATATTTTGCAGAAAGGTAAGGCAATTTTTCTTATACCAGATGAGCACGCATACCAAAGAAGTGGCTTGCAGGAATGGCTTATTGAACACGATATCCATTTTCTGAATATTGAGGAAGAGCTCTCAACTATTGATTTTGTCAATCGTGCTCACCCGATCTGCACAGTGATTACTGAGGAGCATTTCCAGTCGGCAGATATATCCAGGATGTGGAAAGTGGACGCACCTGATTTTGTTCCGCTCCTTTCTTCAGACAAAGGCAATCCTGTGCTTCTGATCAAAGATAATTTGCTGCTTTCTGTAATTGATCTCACGGAGTCCTGGAGCAATATAATTTATCAGACCGTTTTTCCTGTTCTTTTTTATAATATTGGATACTACTTGGGTGATGCATCTTCAGAGATCACTCACTACACTGTTGGCAATGAGCCGGCTGGAGGTCTTGAATTGGAAGGAGAGTTTACCTGCCAGATGCCGGATGGAGAGATCGTGCCGCTGACCTTTACCGGGAATAGAGGCACATTCACGCAAACCGACCGGCAGGGGCATTACTTTATCTATGATGACTCCGGGCTTGTGAAAGTGCTCTCCTTTAACGCACCAAGAGAAGAAAGCGACCTCTCACTTTTAGGTTCTGCACAGAAAGAACAGATAATGAAAGATAACAGTAACATACACTTCCTCACTGCTGAAAATTGGAAAGATGAAATATTAACATCGCGCTATGGGTACGAATTTTGGAAGCAGTTTTTATGGGTCGTGCTGGCACTTTTGATCATTGAAATGTTGCTGGCATACTCCGGAAAGAGTATCATTAAAAAATGAATCCAAGAAAATATTTAGCGCCGGAAGTTGCAGCCAAACTTGATCGTTTCGAGCTTCGGGCACGTTTGATAGTCGAGGGTTTCATCACCGGACTGCACAAATCTCCCTATCACGGATTCAGTGTGGAATTCCTCGAACACCGCGAGTACCTGCCGGGCGATTCTATCAAGCATATTGATTGGAAAGTGTACGGAAAAACTGACAGATATTACATCAAAAAATATGAGGAAGAAACGAACCTGAAGGCATACATTCTGCTGGATTGTAGCAACTCAATGAGGTTCAGCTCTCAGAAAATTTCAAAATTGGAGTATGGGAAAACTCTTGCTTCTGCCCTTACTTATTTGATGATACGGCAAAAAGACGGTGTAGGGCTTTTAACCTTTTCTGAAAAAATTCATTCTTATATTCCTCCACGCTCCACATCCGTACATCTCAACACCATTTTTAAAGAACTCGATAAAACACAGGCACACTCAACAACGAACACACCCGATGTGCTGCATAATCTGGCTGACAGAATAAAAAAGAGGGGCTTAATAATTCTCATTACAGACCTGCTGGATGATCCCGAAAAAGTCATGCTCGGCTTGCAGCATTTTCGGCACGAGAAGCATGAAGTAGTGCTTTTCCATCTTCTTGATAAGGAAGAGATTGATTTTTCCTATAATAAGAAGACGCGATTTATCGATATGGAAACAGGTGAGGAGATCATTACTCAGCCGTGGGAGATAAAGAAGACATACCAAAAGAAGATCGAGGAGATGAAGGCATATTTTTCTTCAAGGTGCCATACTTCTTACATTGATTATGTGCCGATTACGACTTCCACTCCTTACGATAAAGTACTTTTTGCCTATCTGATAAAACGGCAGAAACTGTTGTAATCTAATGAGCAGTAATGTAGCTCTCCATACAGTAACATTAAAAACCGTTGTCATTCTGAGCGAAACGAAGTGGAGAGCCTGTCACGGCGTAATGGAATGAAGACGGGAAGAATCTATTTTTTCAAAGCAAGTGACAATCCTGAAAAAAGAGTTCTCCCGTAAGCTCGTTATACTCCTTATCAAAAGTGCCGCCTGTTACAAAAATTCGTATTGCCATAGTGTCCTCAAAACTACATCGGGAACATCTGTTTTCCCATATCAAAGTGCCCTTTGTTGAAGCGCTTCATCATTTTTTTCATTTGGTCGAATTGCTTGAGAAGCTGGTTCACTCGCTGAAGCGAAGTACCGCTGCCCAGTGCAATTCTCTGGCGTCTGCTCCCATTTATGATGTCCGGATGCTCTCGTTCTTTTGGTGTCATAGAAAGTATTATTGCTTCTATATGCTTGATCTCATGTTCATCAACTTTAATGTTTTTCATAAGCTTTGAATTGCTGCCGGGCAACATTTTCATGATCTCATCGATAGGACCCATATTTTGCATTTTTCTTAGCTGATCCAGAAAATCATCGAGAGTGAAAAGATTTTTTCGAAGCTTCTTTTGCAGTTTCTCAGCCTCTTCTTCTTCAAAGACCGCTTCTGCTTTTTCAATGAGTGAGAGCATATCTCCCATACCGAGAATGCGTGATGCAATTCTGTCCGGATGGAATGCTTCAAGATCGCTGAGTTTTTCCCCCACACTGACAAAGCGTATTGGTTTTTCCGTGACTGCTCGTACCGAGAGTGCAGCTCCACCACGCGCATCACCATCGAGTTTTGTAAGGATAATGCCTGTGAGATCGAGCCGTTCATTAAATTCCTTTGCACTGTTCACCGCATCCTGTCCGGTCATTGCATCAGCCACATACAGGATTTGGTCTGGAGATATAACTTTTGCAAGATCTTCGACCTCTTCCATCATCTTCTTGTCCACGTGCAACCTGCCGGCAGTATCGAAGATAACAAGGTTGAGGAATTCCTTCGCTGCATATTTCAAAGCGCCTTTTGCGATCTTGGTGACTTTTGTAGTATCTTCTGTATAAACAGGAACGTCAATCGATTTTCCCAGCGTTTCAAGCTGTTTGATCGCAGCAGGTCTGTACATATCGGCAGCAACCAGAAGTGGGTCATAACCATTTTTTTTATAGTGCAATGCCAGCTTGCCACAGGCAGTTGTTTTGCCTGAACCCTGTAAGCCAACTATCATTAATTTTGATATTCTGTTCTTGGGAAGCGGTTTTTCTTGGACGTCTGAAGTCATCAATTGGACAAGTTCTTCATTAACGATCTTCACGATCTGCTGCCCGGGCGTGAGTGATTTCTGAACGCGTTCGCTAAGGGCTTTTTGCTCAACGCTCTTGATAAAGTCCTTAACGATCTTGTAATTTACATCTGCTTCCAATAGAGCTAAACGTATCTCCCGCAGACCGGCTTTGATGTCTTTTTCCGAGAGTTTTCCCCGAGATTTGAGTTTTGAAAAAACAGAATTGAGTTTATCTGTGAGTGATTCAAACATTACGAAGTCCTGCTATTGTCTTTGCATAATCATCACTCTTAAAAATGAAATTGCCAGCCACAAGAATGTTTACACTAGCTTCTTTCACCAGTTTTGCAGTTTGATAGTTTATTCCGCCATCGATCTCGATCTCTATCTTCCTCGAACCGATGATCACTTTTGTTTTTCTGACTTTTTCTACAGATTCTTCGATAAATGCCTGCCCTCCGAAGCCGGGATGTACGGACATAATGAGCACGTAATCAATTTCATCTATGATACCTGGAAGAGCATCGATGGAGGTTTCAGGATTTATTGCAATACCTGCTTTCACCCCTAACTTTCTGATCTTTCGGAATAAGCTCACATAATTTGTATCGGTTTCAATATGGAAGGACAGATAATTCACACCGGCATCAATGAATTTATCAATGAAATCTGCTGGATTTGTTATCATGAGATGCGCATTGAGGGGAAGACGGGTGATCGAACGAACTTGTTTTACGATTCCCGGACCAAAAGTCAAATTCGGCACAAAATGCCCATCCATAATATCGAGATGAAGCATATCTGCACCTGCTTGTTCCACTGCCCGGATCTCCTTTTCAAGATGAAGGAAATCCGAAGAAAGTATTGAGGGGGCAATCTTGAGTTTCATAATATTAGGTTATTTATGCAGATATCTTTTTACTTGAAAGAGAAAAAATAATATTTTTGATTTGATAGGGTGGGTCGAGCTGAGAGTTGAGCCGATCCAAAATCTCGGTCTTTTTCAGCACAAGCTCCTGAAGCCAGATATTATTTTCGACCAGGATGTAGAGCACATTATTATCAAATTTTAGAATGCGGGTTTTATTGTCGAGAATATCTCCAACGATCCTCCGCCAGAGGAAGGCAGTTTTTATTTCGCGAGAAAATCCCTTTTCGGAAAAATTCCGAATGAGATTTTCTATTATCGAACTAATTTTTACAAATGATGACATTTACTCGATTTTCTTGGTAAAGAACATAGAAAGCCCTACCCAGGAGAAAATCGCGAGCAGCAGAACCAGATAATACACGGTACTCAGTGCGCCGTAGCTCAAATCATAACCGGACATTGCAAGTGCCGGAAGAAGTGCAGCGATGAGCAGCAGTAGATATCCAAGAACAGAAAAGAAGCCGCCATATTTATTGATGATAAGAACTGCAAAGGCACCGATTGCAACTAATATTCCTGCAAAAACGAAGATAAGAAATAGTGTTATGAAGGGGAATCCAAAATTGCCAAATACCTGAGCCGGCAAGAAACAGCCGATAAGTACTAAAAGAGCACCGATAATTTTCTTTGCTATGAGCTGACCTTTTGTAGTAACTGTTCTGCGCTTCGCATGTTTTTTTATGAAGAAACCAACAGTGAAGACCACTATCGCAAAAACTACCCAGATAATACTGGTGCGATAAGGGTCATCGCTGGCAAATCCGATAGCAGCAAAGGCACACAGAATAGCTATCCACATAATTGCTTCTTTGATAATGCTGATTACTTTTCTCATATTTTACTCTTTCTCTTCTTTTTCAACCTTGATTTTCAAGGTTCCTTTTATATCATCTTTGAGCTCGATGGTCACTTCGTGGTCACCAAGCTCTTTAATATGTTGTTCAATTTTCACATTGTGCTTGTCAATAATTAAATCTTTTTCTTTGAGTTCGTTCACAATATCCTGCTCGTTTACAGACCCATAAAGATGACCATTTTCGTCAGCAAGACGGGTGAAAAGTATTGAGGTTTTCTCAATTTGTTTGATGATCATCTCTGCCTGTTTCTGTTCTTCGGCAAGACGTTTCTCTTCCTCGTCTTTGAATTTTTCGATCAATTTTTTATTTTTGTCGTTCGCCTGTATCGCAAAACCTTTTGGGAAAAGGAAGTTTCTCGCATAGCCGTCAGCAACCTTCACGATCTCACCAACAGCACCGAGACTTTCGACATTTTTCTTCAAAATAATATTCATTCTTTATCTCCTCTATGATATGCAAATTTTCGTAATGGTAACCAGTTATCAAGAAGACCTGCAATTGTGATAACAAGTAATAATATATAACTGAATATTGGAATTATCAACATGACAATTCCCAGAAATTTACTTCTTTTCATCATCGATTCTACATAACAGTATAGAACCGAATAGCCCTGAATAAGATACAAAAGCCCGACAATAAAAAGTACATTATAGCTGATAACTCTAAATTTGATAATGAACAAGATCAATCCAAGCGTAATTCCCAATTGAACGTAATAGTGGAATTTTATCTTATTGAAGTGCCATTTGAGAGAACTTCTTTTTGAAAAGATAAATGCACCCACGAATATACCGATCACAATGCCAACCATCCACAGGGATGCGTTGCCGTAGATCATAATATTCTTCACTGTTTCAAGGGTTGGATACATTGACTCCATCATTTCAGGTGAAAAAACATTCTCAATACTGCTCATAAATTGTTGATTGTTTTCCTCGGCTAAGAGCTTTATATAGGGAAAGAAAAAGAGATTCTTTAAGCCGATGAAGAGCAATCCGGGAACGAGCGCAGTAAGGAAAGCGGTTTCATACTTTCTATACCGCTGAAGCGCAAAAGCGAAAACCACGGGGCATGCACCGAGGCTTATCCATATTTCCAAAGCCTGTAACAATGGAAGCAGTTTGACGACAACAAGCAGTGCGCAGATGGTTGTAAAAATTCCCAGATATTGGAGAAGAGCAGGAGATTTTGATGTGCTTTTAACCTCCTGCTCATCTGTTGCAAAAACCAGTTTTGTGACAAAGGGAACAGCGATGAGGAGTGCAAAAAACCTGGAAAAGAGCGCAACAACCGCTATAAGAACGCAGTAGAGGATCATCTGTATCAGTTATTTAGCCAACATAGGGAATAAGAGCCATTTGACGGGCTCTCTTGATTTCACGAGCGAGTTTTCTTTGATGTTTACTGCAGGCACCGGTGATTTTTCTTGGTATTATTTTTCCTGACTCAATAATGTGTTTGCGCAATATTTCTGTATTTTTATAATCAATTTCAGTATCAGGATGTTTGCAGAATCTACAATATCTCGTTCTCATGTTTTTTTTCATGTATCTCATGTTCTGTTAGATCTCCAATCTTGTTTTAGAAGGGAATTTCGTCATCCGATTCCTGGTCGTCCGAAGGGCTTTTTTCTTCCAGGGCACCTTCCTGAGCTTCTCTTTCAAGGTTCTGGATTCTTCTCGCAACTATTTCAACGGTAGTGCGATTATTATCATCCTTATCCTTCCAGGTTCGCGATTGAAGGGTTCCTTCAACAACGACAGGTGCTCCTTTTGAGAGCGACTCTGATGCACGTTCTGCAACACCAGCCCATGCAGTGATACGGAAAAAGCTCGTATCGCTTTGCCAGTTGTTATCGGAATCAAGGTACCTTCTGTCCACCGCAATGCTCATTGAGGCAACGGCTGTTCCGGAGCCGGTATAACGAAGTTCGACATCTCTTGTTAATCGTCCGGAGACGATAACGCTGTTAATTCTCGGCAGATTAAGTTTTTTTGCCATTTAGGATCTCCTCTCTCCTTATAATTGCTATATGCAATTTAGAAAGCATAGGTTTTTTAACCTTTTTCTTTTTTAATGACGTTGAATCTTATGATATTTTCATTCAGGCGGTAGAAATTTTCAAGAGCTATTATGTGATTTGGTTCAAGGGAGAAATACAGAATTACATAATAGCCCTCGGCCTGTTTTTCAATCTCGTAGGCAAGTCTACGCAATCCCCAGATGTTCACATTGTCAATTTCAGCTTCGCGTTCTGTAAGAAAATTCTTTACTGCTTCGATTGTTTGATTTATTTCTTCTTCAGAAAGTGGTTTGATGATGATCATCGATTCGTAGAATTTTTTCATAGCATTCCTTTCGGTTTTATTTTCCGCTTAGCGGAAGAGCAATCCGTCATTCCACGGATAAGGAACAGAGTCTGCTATATGCAGCGCTCATCTTTTTATAATTTTGATATATAAAGTATGATGTTAATTCCACTGCTACAGGAATAATCTCCTGGACGCATTGTAGTTCCTCTTTAAGGAAGTTCATCAATACGAATTCTTCCAAAGGCATTGTAAGCTCAGAAGCTGATTCATAAGCTTCTGGGAGAATGCCAATACGCATTCTCGGGAAATCTTCGGAGTCCAGCGCTTCGATCACAGATTTCAAGCCGTTGTGTCCGGCATCCGAACCTCTGCGGCGGATTCTGATCTTTCCCAGCGGAATATGCACATCATCTAATAAAATTAAAAGATCACTTTTTTTTATATCAAATTCTTTCATTACAGACGAAACTGGCTGTCCTGAAAGATTCATATAGGTGAGAGGTTTAAGAAAAAGCCACTCATCCTTTCGGGCAAGGCGATAGTTCTTGAACTTCTTATAATCGGGAACTCTCAACTTTTCACACACAGCATCGAGAGTGATAAATCCAATGTTATGCCGCGTGGATTCGTATTCAGGTCCCGGATTTCCAAGCCCGACAATTAATTTCACGTATATTATTATTCTTTTTTATTCTGATTCTTTCTCAGAAGCTTCTGCACTCTTTTCTTCAGCACCTTCCAGCAACTCTTCCTCTTCCTCAGGTTCTTCAACTTCCATCTTAGGAACCAGCACTGAAACCAGTGTTGTGTTTGATGGTTGAAGGAACTCGACATCAGGATATTTTTGCTGAATATCCTCAATATGAATAGAATCTCCGATCTGAAGTTCTGAAACATCGATCTCAATGGCATCAGGAAGGTCTTTTGGCATACAGCGAATTTGTAGATCACGAACTCCTGTGTCAAGTATACCGCCCTCTTTGATTCCAGGAGCATCGCCAAGTGTCACGACCGGGACTTCGACATCAAGCTTTTGTCCTGCAGTAACTTCCTGAAAATCTAGATGAACGATCTCTCTTGTGACCGGATCGATCTGCATATCCCGCACAAGGCATCTACATTCTTTTTTTCCTATTTGAAGGAAAATAAAGCTCTGATGTCCGAGACTTTCTTTATAATAATGATAGAATTCGGAATAATCGATTTCCAATGGTACGGGTTCTGCACCTCCTCCATATAAGATCGAAGGAATTTTATTTTCGTTGCGTACCTGTTTGGCAGCTTTTTTTCCAGTTTCTCTTTTTGCAGCTTTAATTTTCATGGTTTATGTAACCTCATTTTCTATTTTGAATAAGACACTGACCGATTCCTCGTTATGAATTCTCAAGATCGCTTGAGCGAGAAGAGATGCAATAGAAAGCTGCTTGATCTTTGAGCTTTTGTTTTTCTTTTCACCCAGAGGAATAGAATCAGTAACAACTAATTCATATATATTTGACTTATCAATTCTTTCTACTGCATTGCCACTCAAAACTGCGTGAGTGCAGGCACAATAGATCTTTTTCGCACCCTCGTTCTTAAGAGCGTCAGCCATTTTGATGACAGAATTTCCAGAATCGATAATATCGTCAATGATTATGGTGTTTTTGTTTTCCACTTCGCCGACAACGTTCAGGAGCTCAAGCTTGCCCTTATTTCCGATGCGGCGTTTGTCGCCAATAGCAATATTTACATTGAGACCCTTCCCAAGCATGCGTGCTCTTTGAGTGCCGCCAGTATCGGGAGCAACCACCACACAATCTTTGAGATTAAGGGGCTGGAAATAACTGAGAAATATCGGCAGCATTGAGAGATGATCAACGGGAATATCAAAGAAGCCCTGTATCTGCTCTGCATGGAGATCAAAGGTCACGACCCTGTCTGCGCCGGCAACAGTGAGAAGATTTGCCACGAGCTTTGCTGTTATGGGCACTCGAGGCTGATCTTTTTTATCAGAACGGGCATATCCGTAATATGGTATGACCGCAGTGATCATTCCCGCAGAAGCTCTGTGCAGTGCATCGATCATAATAAGGAGTTCCATAAGATTATCATTGACGGGCATACAGGTGGGCTGAATGATAAAGACATCCGTACCCCGAACATTATCCAGAATTTTCACAAAAGTATTATCATTTGAGAATTTGAAAACCTCGGCGCGGCTTAGAGGTAACCCGGCATGTTCCGCAACTTTTTGGGCTAATTCAGGATTTGCATTTCCTGTAAAAATATGAATTTTTGATCTCATAATTTAATTCGCTTTTTGTTCAATTTTGGTTTCAAATAACCAATACTTATATTTTTTGAAATACTTTTTTGCGTTTAGAAGCTTCTCTCTCGAAGGAAAAATTCCAAAGACCGTTGCTCCGCTGCCTGACATCAAACTTCCCATTGCACCCAGTTCAAGAAGTTTGGCTTTGATCTTTTGCAATATGGGATAATGAGCAAAGACACCCTGTTCCAGTCCGTTGTGCAGGTTTTTGCATATCGCCTCAACATCATTGTTATTTAAGCCGGTGATCATTGCTGATCTCATCTTTTCGTGAGGTTCATCTATGACTAACCACGAGTAGGCATTCCTACTGGCGATCTCAATCCCGGGATTTACAAGGAGTATATTCTCAATATGTGGACTAGGAAAAGTTTCCCGGACGATCTCTCCTCTTCCTTTCAGGAGTGCAGTGCTATTTTCAAGGAAGAAATTGATGTCGCTTCCAAAAAGTGAGACGGTTTTGTGTATATCTGCCATTGAAAGATCGAGCTTCCAAATTGAATTCAGCACCTGAATTGTGGCAGCAGCGTTCGAGCTACCGCCGCCTAATCCTGCAGCGAGCGGAATGTTCTTTTTTAATTTGATTTCAACACCATTTTTCACATTATATATATCTTTTAAAAAACAAGCGATTTTGTAAATGATATTCTCTGATCCTTGAAGTGTGTCAGAGGTGCAAAAAATTTTCACCTCAGATTTATCTGTCAATCTAAATATCAGGTTGTCAGCAAGGGAGATAGGCACAATAATGGTCTCAACTTCGTGAAAGCCATCATCCCTTTTATGAAGGATATCAAGGAAGAGATTAAGCTTTGCGCGAGAGTATTGAGTGACCTTGACTTTTTCTCTTTTTCTTTTTTGCACCTTTTTCGTCGTCTGCGTAATAATAATAGTAGTAGTAGTAATAGTAATATTTATATCCGCTATAATATTTCTTCACTTCGATACCATTCACCACAACGCCTGCGACTTTCACATCAATATTATGAAGAAGGCTCTTTGCCTGCTCTATGATCGCCCGCTCTGTGGAATTAACACGGATAACAAGTACCAGCTGATCAACCTTTTTGGAAAGGATCAAAGCATCGGTCACAGCAATAATGGGCGGAGAGTCAATGATGATATAATCATATTCTTCACGCAGTTTTGCAAAAAGCTCATCCATTTTTTTTGAGGAAAGCAGTTCGGAAGGATTCGGGGGAACGTGACCGGAAGTAATAATATCGAGATTATCCATACCAGAAGGTTTTATAATATCATGTATATCAATTTCGTCAGTTGTTAAAAATTTAGAAAGTCCATTTTCCCTGGAAACCATAAAAAGATTATGTATCATTGGACGTCGCATATCACAGTCAACAAGTACAGTTTTTGAACGCATTTGTGAAAGTGTTATAGCCAGGTTGCCGGCGGAGGTTGATTTTCCCTCTTTTGGTCCCGAACTGGTTACAAGAAATAATTTCCCACCGCCTGGGACTTTAGTCGGCAGGGAAACTACATTTGTTCTGAATGTTCGGTATGCTTCAGCGATCGGCGATTTTGGGCTGTAATAAGGAACAAGACGGGCAACCATCTGCCGCTGAGTTGTGGTCAGCTCCTCAAGTTTTTCTTTATCCTTTACCTTACTCATCATATCTTCAATATCCGCAAGCTGCTTTTCGTCAAGCGGAATGTCGGGAATCGTGCCAAGTATAGGTAATTTTACATAGCGTTCTACATCAGAAAGATTAGTTATCTTAGTATTTAAAGATTCAAGCAAGAAGGCAGCACCGATACCAAGTCCAAGTCCAAGGATAATTCCAATGAGAATATTCATTTTCACTTTTGGCGAAACAGGAGCTTCAGGAGATGTTGCACGATTGATGATCCTGATGTTGCTGAGTTTTCCCTCTTCAGAGATTTTAGCTTCCTCATATCGCGTAATGAGCATACTGTATATCTGCTCATTTATTGCTTTTGAGCGTTCCAATCGGGCAAGTTCCAATTCGGCATCCGGAAGACCTGACATCCTTACAGAATATTCTTCCACAACTTTTTCAAGTCCACTAACTTTTGCTGTGGCTGTTTGAAACTCGACTTCTGTAGTGATAATGTCTGTAAATAATTCCTGTCTTCTATCAAGGGGGTTGAAGGAGTATTTATTTACTTCAAGGATTTTATCTATTTCAGACTTCATCTGGCGCTTGATATTATCGATCTCATCTCGGAGAGCTAAGAGTTGAGGATGATTTTCAGTATATCCTTTTTTTGTCAGGAAAATTGCAAGCTTGCTTTCATTCTCAATGAGTTTTTGACGTAATTGTTCTGAAACGGGGGAGGAAATTGAGGCCATTTCTTCACCAAGAGCGTCATCGATCTTGATGAGTTCATCTTTGAGGTAAGTAAGTTTTTTCTCAACAATCTGCAGCTCTGTTTGTGCAGAACTCAATTGCGCTTCGAACTCAACCATATTGGTGATCATCTCTTTTGTCTCTTCAGTAAGAGCAAATACTTCGTGTGCGATCTTATATGCACGAAGATCTTCTTCGGAGATTGCCAATTTTTTAGATGTGACATCCAGCTGTTTTTCCAAAAATTCACGTACACTGGTAACTTCAGCACGTGTATATTTCAAGCTCTCATCCTGATAGCTATCCATGACTGCATTTACTGCTGCCTGAGCTTCATTCGGACTGATAGATTTAAAAGACACATCAATAATATCCACTTCTCGTTCTGCAGAAACATCAATGCTTTTCAATATACTACTTGGATTATCTGAGGAAAGAATAGGAAAACTTTCGGCCTCCGGATTTCTTTTGAGTTTTTCAATAGCACTTTCCATTACAGAAGGGCTTTGTATAACTTCCATCTGGTTGTTGAGGTCATTTCGTCCAAATCCGCCGGTACTGAAAAAGAGGTCTGTCTGCTTGTTGAGTTCTAAAAGGATCTTTCCGCTGCTTTCATATATGCGAGGTGCACGGGCTGTGTAATATACAGTTACAGCCATCACCACCACAAAAATGATGGCAATGAGTTTTATGTATCGAATGATTATTCTATAATAATCTCTTAGTTTAATTTCTTGTTCTTGTTCAGGAAATTGCTCCATATGTATCTCTCAGTCTATTTATTTTGGATTGTTAAATACAAGTTATAAATACTCAGCACAGTTGCAAATTTTGCAAGAAAGCCCGCAACACGCTCCATACCATAGAATATAGTCCCGGAAACGACAACCGTATCTCCGGCTTTAAGCACCGGGATAATGTCATAATTTCCCGTATCCAGATATTTTTTTAAATTGACCCATATAATTTCACCCTGTCCATTATCCTGGCTGGGTCTAACAATTCGAACTTTCGACAGTTTTGCATCTCCCGTAGGTCCGCCGGCAAGGGATAAAAGGGTCAACAGATCGGTGTCATCGGGAAGAAGATAGAATCCGGGTTTTTTTACTTGCCCCCATATTTGGGTATAAATTCTTAATTGATCTTCATCCCCCATCGTACCGGAATATGAATAGGCTGAGCTTCCCGCAGATGGAGTAACCGAAGGACTATCCTGTGCAAAACAGGTAGTACTGAAAATTATAATACTTATTATTATAACAAAAAGGTGTTTCATATCGAACTCCCTTTACTATTGTGGATGTAAATTTTCAATTGATAATTTTCCGTCAATTTATTTATGGCGTAAAATTGATTACGCGCTCTTCAGATTCTGAGCCCTCATCTTCACCAACAACAACGAATGCATCGATTCGCCAGATATAACTAAACCCGGGAATGGGTACAAAATCAATCTCAGAAATATTACGACTTGTTTCATCGGTATCTTCAGAATGTATAAGATTGTATGATGTGTCGAAGAAAAGGATCCTATAAGTATAGCTCTCGCCAGACCATGAAAAATTTATTGAATCATTCACAGAAAAAGTGCTGTTATCTGCAGGTGATTGCAAACCGGGCGGGAGGATCAATCTGTAGGACACAGTATCGGAATTCGTAGAGTTTCCTGCTTCATCAAAAGGAATAATGAAATAAGACCATGTTTTCTGAATGACCGGCTCTTCAAATCCTATGAATTTATCATAATAGGTGGAAGAATCTGGAATAAAGGGAATCTCTTCAACGAAGGTAAAATTTGTGTCACTATATATATAATAACGCCAGATCTCAATATGATGAATATCACCATCCTTTTGCAGAGGAGTGTCATCCCACTGGATCTTCATCCAATTATAATCGAGGTTTCCAGCGGAATAGGCATCGATGCCGTTATTTCTGTCCGTATAAGCACACCCCGGATCGCCCGGATCGCATAGATGAGGTGTCATTTCCACCTTTGAAGGAGGGATGGGGTCTTTGTTCTCTGCCTCATCATAACTACAACCAAAGGATATAATTACAATTAATATTAATAGGATTGCATATAACCATTTCATACTTTTCTTTTATTGTGCATAATAATTTTCTGTCAATTTTTTTAAAATAGTATTTGGCATACCCCCAAAATTTTTCATATTCATGACACTTTAAGGAAAACTTATTGAATATCATCCGTATAAATAGTAAAAGAAAGAAATAACCGTAATAGTTAAAAGCATTGTCACACTGAGGTTCTCGAAGTGCGAAGTGGGACAGACCCTTCTCCGTCAGCTAGCGGATCAGGGTGACAACAGCAAGGATAGATACAAATTAACAGTTTTTCTAAAAGTAATTTTCCGCGAAGAATTCTCCAAAAATACTTTATTCATGCACTATCCAGAGAATCTTCATCGAATTTTTGGGGGTATTCCTGTTTTAAAATAGTATTGAAGATAAATTTCAATATGAAAAAATATTGACGAAAATTACAGTACTTCGCTAACCAACATACTATATAAATTGTTTATTAGGAGCATCTATGGAATATCCATTTAGAGAGATCGAAGCAAAGTGGCAAAAAGTATGGGAGGATAACCGCACATTCTATGTAGATATGAAGGATCCCCGAGAGAAATTTTATCTATTATCAATGTTTCCCTATCCGTCCGGAGTGCTTCATATGGGGCATGTGTCCAACTACTCAATTGCCGATGCAATTGCACGTTATAAGATCATGAATGGGTATAAAGTGCTCCAGCCAATGGGCTATGACAGCTTTGGAATGCCTGCGGAGAACTTTGCAATTGAGCACAATTCTCATCCTGAAATAACTACACATGAGAATATCGCCAAGATACGCAAGCAGTTCAAAGCAGTGGGTTTCGGCTATGATTGGGATAGAGAAGTGATCACATGCGATGCTGATTATTATATGTGGAATCAGTGGTTCTTCCTGAAAATGTTCGAGATGGGACTTGTTTATAAGAAATCTTCCTATGTGAACTGGTGCCCGAGCTGTCAGACAGTGCTTGCGAATGAACAGGCAGAGGGTGGCATCTGCTGGCGATGTGATTCCAAAGTAGAGCAAAAAGAGATAGAGCAGTGGTTTATTAAGATAACCGATTATGCGGAAGAGCTTCTTGACCATTCCAAACTTGGCAACTGGCCCCAGCGTGTCATCACAATGCAGAAGAACTGGATCGGTAAAAGTTTTGGTACTCAGATAATTTTCAAAATGGATGAGAAGGATGTTGAAATTCCGGTCTTTACTACACGTCCCGACACAATATTCGGCTGTACCTATATGGTCCTTGCCGCAGAGCATCCGCTTGTTGATACATTGTTGATAGACAATCCCCGCGAAAAAGAAATAAAGGATTTCATCAATATGATCCTCAATGAGGACAAGATCAAAAGAACAGCCGAAGACACAGAAAAGATCGGCATGTTCACGGGTAAATATGCTGTCAATCCTGTCAATGGCGAGAAGATACCAATCTGGATAGCGAACTATGTGGTTATGGATTACGGAACAGGTGCAGTGATGTGCGTACCTGCTCACGACCAGCGGGATTTTGAATTCGCACATAAATATGAACTGCCAATCCGTATTGTCATACAAAATTCCGATAAAACCCTCGAACTGAGCTCGATGAAAGAGGCGTATATTGATGATGGGATCCTTGTGAATTCCAGTCCTTTTGATGATATGAATATTCGTAAAGCAATTGAGAAGATCACAGATTGGATGGAAGAGAAGGGATATGGATACAAAACAGCGAATTATCGTTTGAGAGATTGGGGAATTTCACGGCAACGTTATTGGGGAACACCTATTCCAATCGTTTATTGTAAAGAATGCGGAGCGGTTCCCGTTCCGGAAGATGACCTTCCTGTACGTCTTCCCAAGAATGTTGAGGTTGGAAAAACACGAAAAAATCCGCTTCTGTCCGTTCCTGAATTTCTGAATACGACTTGCCCAAAATGCGGAGGTCCAGCTCAAAGAGAAACCGATACGATGGATACATTCTTTGATTCATCATGGTATTATGCCCGTTTCTGTGATGTGAACAATGATAATGCTCCTTTTGAGAAAGAAAAGGCGGATTACTGGTTACCTGTCGATCAATATATCGGCGGGATAGAGCATGCCTGTATGCATCTTCTCTATGCGCGGTTCTTCCATAAATTCATGCGGGATATCGAACTTGTTACTACCGATGAACCCTTCACTAATTTGCTCACACAGGGTATGGTCACAAAAGACGGTGCGAAGATGTCAAAGTCAAAAGGGAACGAGGTCGATCCGAAGGAATATATTGATAGATTCGGCTCTGACACACTGCGAGTCTTCATGCTGTTCGCTTCGCCTCCCGAAAAGGATGTTGAGTGGAACGATGAAGGTGTGAAAGGCGCTTTCCGCTTTTTGAACCGGGTGTGGATGCTTGTCACAGAAAAGCAGACCTTCCTAAAAAGTCTTCCAAAAAGCTATAATGAAAATGCCCAATTGCCGACAGACGCTAAAAAATTGCGCTTCAGCACGCATTATACGATCAAGAAAGTGACGGGAGATATCGAAGACAGAATGCAGTTCAATACTGCCATCGCAGCGATCATGGAACATCTGAACAATATCTCTGCCTTTGAGTGTAATGATAAGAGCAAGCAGATCGTTCAAGCTGTCTTTTTTGAAGCTGTTATGGCGCTGCCGAAATTACTTCAGCCGTTTGCGCCCCACCTTTCTGAAGAGATATGGTCAATGCTCGGGAATCAGACATCGATTCTGGAAACACCATGGATACAGTATAATGAAAAATTTCTGGTGCAGGATCAGGTAACTTATGTGATTCAGATAAACGGAAAACTACGCAGTAAGATAGTGGTCGAACTTGATACTCCCAAAGAAGAGGTCGAGAAAAAAGCCCTTGCCGACTATAAGGTTCAAAAATATACTGAAGGAAAAGAGATCGTAAAAGTAATCATAGTTCCTAAGAAATTAGTGAATATCGTGGTAAAATAACAGATTGATATTAAAGAAGAAATCTCTCGGGCAGCATTTTCTCATCGATGAAAATATTGCAAGGAAAATTGTCCGAATTGCTGCTGTTAATCAAGATGATGTAGTATGGGAAATAGGACCGGGCAGCGGAGTTCTCACAAAAATTCTCCTTGAGAAATGCAGAAAATTATATGCTTTTGAAATTGATAAAGAATGGTTTCAATATCTGGAATCTCATTATGTCAATCCCAAGCTAAATCTTATAAACAGCGATATACTTCAGGTTGATTTCAATAAGTATTTTGATAATGAAAAAGTAAAGATCGTTGCCAATCTGCCGTATCAGATCACCTCACCTTTGCTCTTTAAGATTCTGGAGAATAGAAATCTCTTCTCACGCATCACAGTTATGATCCAGGATGAAGTTGCAGACCGCATTTGTGCTCCATCCGGAAATAAAGAATATGGAAAACTTAGCATCAAATTGCAGCTCTATTTCAGAATAAGAAAGGAATTTATCGTGCCACCTCATGTGTTTCGTCCTCAACCCAAAGTGCGTTCTGCAGTAGTTCAGCTTTTTCCAAAACAGGATGTCCCTGAAATACTTAATCATAAGCAATTGTGGGATCTCATTGATGAAGTATTTAATCATCGTAGAAAAATGTTACGCGTGAGCTTGAAACTTTTTCTTGCCAAAAATAAGTATGAACAATTATTAGACACATCAGCATTGGATTTTACACGAAGACCTGAAGCGTTATCTGTTCAGGAATTTGTGGAGCTTTCAAATACTATAGAAACAATAAAAAAAGGAGCATAAGATGAAAACAGTTGGGAAAGTCATACTTTGGACATTTGCAGTGATAGGGGTACTATTGTTGCTGCTCATTTTTATTCTTGCCAACTCTTTACCATCTAAACCGAAGGTGAAGATCCACGATAATACCTATCTCGAGCTTTCGCTTGGTGGACTGCACTATGATCATAATGAATACAAAGATATTTTCTTCATCCGGGAGGCAATGTCGATCTGCGATATGTGCAGAAAGATCGATGCCGCAATGCAGGATGAACGAATAAAAGGTATCATTATAAAACCGGGGATGTATATGGGCGGATGGGCGCTTACCAAAGAGCTGCATGACAAGCTCATTGAATTCAAAGAGAGCGGGAAAGACCTATTTGCCTACATTGATTTTACCTATGATAAGGGATATTATCTCTCGTCAACAGCGGACGAGATTTATTTCAATCCGAGTTCTACGGCAGGCATTGTGCTGAGCGGGATCGGCTTGGAATTGAGCTATTATGAAGGGTTGATGGAGAAGATCGGTGTTGAAATGACCGTGCTCCATGCAGGCAGGTACAAGGGAACCGGCGAGATGTATGACCGAAAAACAATGTCGCCCGAGTTGGAGGAAGACCTTACCCGAATTGTAGATGGTCTATATGATATCTATGTTTCCGATCTGCAAACCAGCCGCGGTTTAAGCATCGAAGACATCAAGACGATTTTTGATGAGCGAGACGAATATTTTCTTTCCGGAACTCAAGCGTTGGAAATGGGACTGGTCGATCATCTTGGTGATGAACAGGATTTTGAAGCGGAGGTCGTAAAGGATAATCCTGTCCTAAAATTCAGTCTCTATGAACCACATAAGAAAAAATTCACTTATAATAAGATCGCTGTGCTCTATGCTCAGGGCGGGATCACCATTGCAGAAGCCGGCGTGCTCGAGGGCAACTATAGAAAGATCACAAAAGAAAAGACAATAAGTCTGCTCAATCGGATAGAAAAAATGAAATCAATCAAAGGGCTTGTTCTGCGCGTGGATAGCGGTGGGGGAAGCGCATTAGTTTCCGACATCATTCTCAATAAACTGGAAGAACTCAATGAGAAAATGCCGGTAGTCATCTCAATGGGAAGTGTGGCTGCATCGGGCGGTTACTGGATAGCATGTCTTGCGGATTATATATTTGCACAGCCGAATACCATAACCGGCTCTATCGGCGTGGTAAGCATGATCCCGAACTGGCAGCAGTTACGCGAGTGGGCAAATGTGAATACCTTCCAAATTCAACGCGGAAAGTATGCTAACTTTTTCTCGCTCAATTATGCTCCTTCAGAACAGGATATTGCCGCATTGAAGAAAGACATGAATGGCATTTATCTGGAATTCAAAGACCTGGTTGCACGTGGACGGCACCTGCCACTGACGGATGTCGAAGACGTTGCTCAAGGTAAGATATGGACAGGAATTCAGGCACTTGAGAACGGTCTTGTGGACGAGCTGGGCGGAATGGATGATGCCATCATTAAAGCTGCCGAACTGGCTGAGCTTGATGATTATTCCGTGCTTATTTTTCCTGAAAAGAAGACATTGATAGATATCCTTTTAAATCGAGAAATATCGATCTCTGCGGTAACTTTGTTAAAGCTCTACGGGATGACGAACCGAAATCCTCTGACCGACAATATTTCCCAAACCATGGAACTGATCAGAGAAATTCAGCACGAGCCAGTGCAATTGCGAATGCCATATACCCTCAAAATTCAATAACTCGAGTTTGGCAGGAGTGGAAATCATTTAATAAATCATATATGCTTTACCAAGCCAGTCTTCATTGCATTACGCCTTGGTAAACTGGGGCTTGGTAAAGAGGACAGGTCAGCATGCGGACTGATGGCAAAGAGTAGGGTGTAGTTCTCTTTACCAATTCCTAAATTGGATAAACCGAAAAAGATGTAACCATCCGTCTTCGTTACACTACGCCGTGACAGGCGAATTAACACGAAATAACACGAATGACAAAATTGATTATAAATTATAACCGTGTGAATCCTATCTACAAAAGGCATCACAGAATTAGATGAAATTATTTTGCCAAAATATAGCAGAATTATAGAATTAAGTGACTAATTTGGTTCTATAGCTATAATTAAATTGTATGAACTTATGAAAAAGCGATGTGTTATTCACCCCCAAATGCTCTCTCCCAA
>Ga0268281_1000335_pt1 | contig 36371 bp, 27 predicted proteins | sample saktaG_10_FD_190134 | JGI IMG/M metagenome (GOLD analysis project Ga0268281, IMG submission 190134) | Saline water microbial communities from Sakinaw Lake, British Columbia, Canada - sak_2011_5_24_50m | ecosystem: Environmental > Aquatic > Non-marine Saline and Alkaline > Saline ...
TAACCACGAATGAACACGAATGAACGCGAATACCCAAATCTGATTCGGGTTCATTAGTGTGCATTAGTGGTTTGTATAATTAACCACGAATGAACACGAATGAACGCGAATACCCAAATCTGATTCGGGTTCATTAGTGTGCATTAGTGGTTTGTATAATTAACCACGAATGAACACGAATGAACGCGAATACCCAAATCTGATTCGTGTTCATCAGTGTGCATTAGTGGTTTTATATACGCGACCTCGAATAAACGCGAATATCCTCCTAAACCGCATGGACCTTCTCAAAAAGTTCTTCTACAATGGCAGGAGATCTTCTAATCCGGGCGAATGCGAAAAGAGCAGATCCCATTTGGGATTTGGCATCGCTCGGTGGGGCGTGTGATCCAGTTGCAGGCAATAGTACTCGCAGCGGGGGAGGGCTCCCGCATGAGGCCGCTCACCTCGGCCAGGCCCAAGGTGATGCTTCCGGTTGCCGGAAGGCCGTTCCTTGAGGAGATATTGGCTCGTGCCAGTGCCGCAGGAGTTGCTAGAATCGTCCTGGTCGTGGGCTACCATCAGGAGGTTATTCGCGATCACTTCGGGAGTGGCGAGGAGCTTGGACTCGATATCGTATATGTGGTTCAGGATCGACAGCTTGGAACCGGCCACGCCCTCTCGATGGCGAGGGATCTCGCCGACGATAGGTTCCTCGTCCTAAACGGCGACGTCTTGCCCGAGACCTCCACCCTCAAGAGGATGATCTCGATTGGCCGGCCTGCTGCAGCGGCGTTCCGGGTGGCCGATCCGCGCCGTTTCGGCGTATTCCTAATGGAAGGGACCCGCATGGCCGAGGTCGTTGAGAAGAGCCCGAGTCCGCCATCGAATATTGCAAACGCGGGGATATACCTCTTGGATTATGATATCTTTCGGGCGTTGAAGGCTCTGACGCCCTCGGCGAGGGGCGAATTCGAGCTGACCGACGGCCTGAACCAACTCGCCCGCGAGGGGGCGAAGATCCAAATCGTTGAGATGGAGGAGTGGATCGAGATCGGCCGTCCCTGGGACATACTGGATGCGAGCAGGGCAGTTCTCTCCGGCCGGAAGTTGGCGATGGAGGGCGAGGTGGAAGCGGGGGCCACGCTGCTTGGAAGCGTTGCCGTCGGAAAGGGCACGAGGATCAGGTCCGGGTCCTACATCGACGGCAGAAAGGACCCCATATTCATAGGCCCCGGCTGCGATATAGGGCCAAACTGCTACATCAGGGAAGGGACCTGCATCGGACGAGACGTTCGAGTGGGAAACGCAGTCGAGGTGAAGAACTCCACTGTGATGGACGAAACCAAGATCGGACACCTCTCTTACGTCGGGGACAGCGTGATTGGCGAAAAGTGCAACTTCGGGGCGGGGACGATTCTGGCAAACCTGCGCCATGACGGGTCATCCATCAAGGCGATCGTCAAGGGCGAGCTTGTGGATAGCGGCCGCCGAAAGTTCGGCGCGATAATGGGCGATGGAGTAAAGACGGGGATCCATACGACCATATACCCGGGGACGGTCATCGAGGCTGGATATCGCTCGCTTCCCGGCGCGATCCTCAAGGGACATGTGGGGCTCTGATCGATCTATGGAAGTGAGATCTTTTGCAGGTGTATGGAGATGTGGTCGGAGGTCGAGATCATTATTAACGAAGTTCGCAAGATGAGGGGGGTCGAGGGGAAATGAGCTCGATTCCCATAGCAAGGCCCTCTATCGGCGAAGAGGAGATTCGGGCGGTGGAGGCTGTTCTGAGATCAGGCATGCTGGTACAGGGGGAGGCGGTCGCCCGGTTCGAGGATGAGTTCTCCGCATACATCGGGTCGGGGGCAGGCGTCGCTGTGAGCAATGGGACGGTCGCACTCGACCTGGCCCTGAAGGGTCTATCCTTGGAGCCGGGTTCAGAGGTGATAACCCCTGCCTTCACGTTCATCGCAACGGCCAACGTCGCCCTCTATCAGGGGCTTCGGCCGAGATTTGCCGACGTCGATCCTCGAACTTTCAACATAGATCCGGAGGATTTAGCAGAGAGGATCACGCCCAGAACAAAGGCTGTGATCGGAGTCCATCTATACGGACAGCCGTTTGACCTAGACGCCGTTTCCGAGATCTGCGAGGATCGCGGCCTTCACCTCATCGAAGACTGCGCCCAAGCCCATGGCGCCGAGCTCAATGGCAAAAAGGTGGGAAGCTATGCTACGGGTTGCTTCTCCTTCTATCCAACGAAGAACATGACGACGGGGGAGGGCGGGATGATCACAACCGATGATCCCGAGCTTGGCATCCGGCTGAGGCTTTTACGGAACCACGGGGACCTTGGCAAGTACAACCACGTAGTGCTCGGCTACAACTATCGCATGACGAACATACAAGGGGCGCTCGGCCTCGTGCAGCTGAAGCGCCTGGAGAAGTTCATCCGCCAGAGGGAGAAAAACGCCCAGGCGCTCGATCAAGGGCTGAAGGTGGAAGGGATAACGACGCCCTATAAAGCGCCCGGGGCAAGACATGTCTACAACCAGTACGTCGTCCGCGTGGAGGAAGAGTTCCCCTTCGGCCGAGAGGAGCTTATGGCCCGACTCCAGAAGGCGGGAATTGCAACGGCCGTCCACTACCCAAAGCCGGTCTACGAGCAGCCGCTCTATCGAGAGCTGGGCCTCGATAGGGGTGTCTCCTGTCCGGTGGCTGAGGAGGTATCCGCTCGCGTGATGAGCCTCCCGGTCTATCCCGATCTCGGCTCGGACGATCTATCCCGCATAATCCAGACGATGAACGAGATGGAGGCCTGAGATTGGACGTCGGCGTAATCGGCGTAGGCTCGATGGGCAAGAACCATGCGAGGGTATACTCGGAGCTGAAAAGCGTAGGCGATCTTTTTGTCTATGATCCACTGCCGTCCAATGCCGAGAGGGTCAAGGATTATGCGACCGTCTGCCGATCCTTGGACGAGCTGCTCGGTTGCGTGGAGGCGGCAAGCATCTGCGTTCCCACCAAGTACCACTTCCAGGTGGCAAAGGAGGTCGCAGAAAGGGGAATTCACTGCCTCATAGAAAAGCCAATCACCCTCGATCTCGATGAAGGGGAGCGGCTCGTCGAGCTCTTGCGCCGCGAGGACCTGGTCGCAGGTGTCGGACATATCGAGAGGTTCAACCCGGTTGTGGAGGAGGTGCGCCGCATCGCAGAATGCCCCGTCTATCTCGATATCAGAAGGCATAACCCAACGTCGGCCCGCATTACCGATGCATCGGTTGTAACCGACCTCATGATTCACGACATTGATATCGTCCTTCACGTCCTCTTTCAGGGCCGAAAGATGAATCGCATATTCAGCGCCGGAGACGAGAACGTCTGCCAGGCGATGCTGGTCTATCCGGGGTCGGTCGTCTCCCTCTCTGCGAGCAGATTGGCCTCGAAGAAGATTCGAACCATCTACCTTGAGGAGGATATGGCGACGACTGAGGGGGACTTCATGGCGCAAGAGGTCTTCATCTATCGAAAGCCCGAAGTCTACAGCTCAGAGAACGAGCGCTATACGCAGGAGAACATCATCGAGAAGGTCCTCGTAAACAAGGTCGAGCCCCTGAAGGTGGAGCTTAAGGCCTTCATGGATGCTGTTGCAGGTGGAAAGCCATTTCCTGTCACGCCGGAAGAGGGCCTCATGAACCTCAGGATCTGTCGCGAGATCGAGAAGGGATTGGCGTGACCTTTTGGGCACATCCAACGGCTGTAATCGAGAGCGCCGATATCGGGGAAGGAACCCGCATCTGGCACTATGCCCACATCAGGGAGGGGGCGCGGATCGGAGAGCGATGCAACATCGGCAAAGGGGTATACATCGATTCCGGGGTCGTTATCGGCGACGGCTCAAAGATCCAGAACTTCGTATCCGTCTACAAGGGCGTGGTCATCGAGGATCAGGTCTTCGTAGGACCCTCCGCCACCTTCACAAACGACCTTCACCCGAGGGCCTTCATCTGGGACGAGGATATGGTCGTGCCAACCCTCGTTAAGAGGGGGGCAAGCATCGGCGCCAACTCTACAGTCGTCTGCGGATGCACCATAGGCGAGTACGCCATGGTTGGGGCTGGAAGCGTTGTTGCGAAGGATGTCCCCCCATTTGCCCTAGTCATGGGGTGCCCTGCAGCTCAAAGGGGCTACGTCTGCTACTGCGGAAAGAGGCTGGAGAGGCCGACTGGCGTGGGGAAAAGCACCTTTCGCTGCGCTTATTGCGGAAGGGAAGTATCAATCGAATAGGGGGTAGTTCAGACGATATCGGTCATCGGACTTGGAAACGCGGGCCTCCCGCTCTCGGCGGTCATCGCCGAGAACGGGCACTCGGTCATCGGTGTGGACATAGACGAATCAAGATGCGCAATGATCAACCGCGGCGAGAACCCCTTGCCCCAGGAGGTCGGGCTCGATGAGCTGATCAGGAGGCATGGCGGGCAAAACCTCAAGGCCACATCGAGCTATGAGGATGCGAGGGGGTCCGAGCTCTTCATAGTGATCGTGCCCCTCTTCGTGGACCAGGCCAACAATCCCGATCTCTCCATACTGGAGGTGGCGCTGAGAAGCGTTGGCCGTGTGATCTCGCCTGGAAGCACGATCGTCCTCGAGACAACCGTCCCCCCCGGGACGACAGCAGGCCTTGTGAGGGGATGGCTGGAGGAGGAGAGCGGCCTTGCGCTCGGCGATTTCTACCTTGCGCACTCGCCTGAGAGGATAATGTCGGGTTACTGCCTCTCGCGGCTGAGGGAGTTTCCAAAGGTGATAGGAGGAGTCGATCCCTCATCCGGCCTGAAGGCCTATCAGCTCTACAGCCTTTTTATCCCCAACCTCAAGATGGTCTCATCGAGCGAGGTTGCCGAGCTGATCAAGGTGATGGAGGGCTGCTACAGGGACGTTAACATATCCCTTGCAAACGAGCTCTTCCGAATAGCAGATGAGCTTGGAATCGACTTCTACGAAGCCCGGGAGTATGCAAACCACGAGTTCTGCCATATTCACATGCCGTCGACAGGCGTTGGTGGCCACTGCATTCCGGTCTATCCATGGTTCTTGATCAAGGAGATGGAGCGTCGCGAGAGGTTCGACTCGATCCGCCTCCTGCGCACTGCGAGGGAGGAGAACGATGGCATGATCGACCTTTGGGCAGAGCGGATAGTGATGGCCTCTCTGAAGCTCGATCTGCCGCTATCAAGGGTGCGGATCTGCATAGAGGGGATAAGCTACCGTCCCGGCGCGAAAGGCCTCTATCACAGCCGAAACCTCGCGCTTGCCCGACTGCTGATGAGAAAGGGGCTTGCTGTCTCCGTATCCGATCCCCTCTACAGCCAGAAGGAGTTGGAGGGCCTCGGCCTTCGAGCAGGCGGGGCCGAAGGCTGCCACATCTCATTCGATCCATATGGATTGAAGATAAAATATAATCTATAATCTCTGCAGACCCTCCCCCACCTGGGGGGTTGGCTCCTCTTATCTCCTCTTTACATCGCAGAGGCATCGGAGCACTTGCCTGAAACGAACGCCGGGGTTGGCTTTTCTTAGCCCCTTTCCTCGTCTCGCGGATGCCGGTTGCATTCTGGAAAGGGCGACCTCAAGATCGACAGGAATAAATCGCATTCTCGATGTTAGGGTGGTTTGCTGGTTAAGGGATAATGCAGTAGATCTAGGAGGCCGAAGGATGCCAAAGAGAGAAGACATCAAAAAGATTATGATCATCGGATCGGGACCCATCGTCATCGGCCAGGCCTGCGAGTTCGATTACTCGGGAACCCAGGCATGCAAGGCGCTTGCAGGCCTCGGATACAAGATCGTGCTCGTGAACTCGAATCCGGCGACGATCATGACCGATCCCGGGATGGCGGACGTAACCTATATCGAGCCATTGAACTTGGAGAGGCTCACCCAGATAATCGAGAGGGAGAGGCCAGATGCCCTTCTGCCGAACTTGGGTGGACAGTCCGGCCTCAATCTGAGCTCCGAGCTTGCAAAGGCGGGCGTTCTCGAGAGGTTCGGCGTAAAGGTGATAGGAGTCGCGCTCGATGCGATCGAGCGTGGCGAGGATAGGATCGCATTCAAGGAGATGATGAACCGACTCGGGCTCGAGGTTCCAAAAAGCACGGCGGTCTACAGCGTCGAGGATGCGGAGAAGGTAGCATCGGATCTCGGATACCCTGTGGTCCTCCGTCCTGCGTACACGATGGGTGGAACAGGGGGCGGCCTCGTCTACAACGTAGAGGAGCTTCGAACGATTGCAAGCCGGGGGATCTCTGCAAGCCTCATAGGGCAGGTCCTGGTCGAGGAGTCGGTCCTGGGATGGGAGGAGCTCGAGCTTGAGGTCGTTCGCGACTCGAAGAACCAGATGATCACAGTATGCTTCATCGAGAACGTCGACGCAACCGGAATTCATACAGGCGACTCCTTCTGCACTGCTCCGATGCTCACGATCTCCCCTGACCTCCAGGAGATCCTCCAGGAGTACTCGTACAGGATCGTCGAGGCGATCGAGGTAATCGGGGGGACAAACGTCCAGTTCGCCCACGATCCCTTGACCGGCCGTCTCGTCGTAATTGAGATAAATCCGAGAACGTCGCGCTCTTCTGCCCTGGCCTCCAAGGCAACAGGCTTTCCAATCGCCCTCGTCTCGGCAAAATTGGCAAGCGGGATGACGCTCGACGAAATTCCCTACTGGCGAGATGGCACGCTCGATAGGTACACGCCTTCCGGGGAGTACGTCGTCGTGAAGTTCGCCCGATGGGCATTTGAGAAGTTCAAGGGCGCCGAGGATAAGCTCGGAACCCAGATGAAGGCCGTCGGCGAGGCCATGAGCATAGGCAAGACCTACAAGGAGGCATTCCAGAAGTCAATTCGATCGCTCGAGATAGGCAGGTTCGGCCTCGGCTTTGCGAAGGACTTCCACGAGAGGCCCTTGTCCGAGCTATTGGATATGCTGAAAGTGCCGACGAGCGAGCGGCAGTTCATAATGTACGAGGCCCTTCGAAAAGGCGCAGACGTCGACAGCCTCTACGAGCTCACCTACATCAAGCCCTGGTTCATCCAGCAGATGAAGGAGCTAGTTGAGCTTGAGGAGGAGATCCTGCGATACCGGGGCGAGATGCCTCCGGAGGATCTTCTCCGGCGGGCAAAGGAAGATGGCTTTGCTGACAGGTATCTCGCAAAGCTTCTCGATCTTTCGGAGTCGGAGATAAGAAGGACTCGAAAGGCTCTTGCAATCGTTCAGGGATGGGAGCCGGTCCCCGTAAGCGGCGTCGAGGATGCCGCATACTACTACTCGACGTACAACGCGCCCGACAGGACCGATGTGAGCGACCGGCGAAAGATCATGGTTCTAGGCGGCGGCCCAAACAGGATCGGGCAGGGGATAGAGTTCGATTACTGCTGCGTTCATGCGGCGTTTGCCCTTCGCAACCTCGGCTATGAGACGATCATGGTCAACTGCAATCCCGAGACCGTATCGACCGATTACGACACCTCCGACAAGCTCTACTTCGAGCCCCTGACGGTCGAGGACGTCCTCTCTATCTACGAGAAAGAGAGGCCTCTTGGGATGATCGTCCAGTTCGGAGGCCAGACGCCACTGAACATAGCTGGCGAGCTCGAGGAGGCGGGCGCAAGGATCATAGGGACGTCGGTAGACACTATCGACCTTGCTGAGGACCGAGACCGTTTCCGGATGATGATGGAGAAGATGGGGATCCCCATGCCCGAGTCGGGGATGGCGATCAACCTCGACGAGGCCTTCTCCGTTGCAAGGAGGATAGGCTATCCGTTGATGGTTCGGCCCTCCTATGTCTTAGGCGGTCGCGGCATGGAGGTTATCTACGATGACGAGATGCTGGAACGGTATCTTCTGGCTGCAGTGGATGTCACGCCGGAGCGCCCCATATTGATCGATCGATTTCTGGAGAATGCCATGGAGACGGAGGCGGATGCCCTCTCCGATGGACTTGATACGTTCGTCCCCGCGGTGATGGAGCATATCGAGCAGGCTGGCGTCCATTCGGGGGACTCAGCCTGCGTGATCCCGTCGGTGAACATCTCCGAGAAGCACCTCGCAACGATCAAGAGGTACACCGAGATGATCGCAAGGGAGCTTCATGTAGTAGGCCTCATGAATATGCAGTATGGAATCGCAAAGGATACGGTCTACGTGCTCGAGGCAAATCCGAGGGCTTCGCGAACCGTGCCGCTCGTGTCGAAGGTCTGCAACGTCTCCATGGCCCGCATCGCAACGGAGTTGATGATGGGAAGGAAGCTCCTAGATCTGGGCCTTGAAGAGAGGTGGATCCCCCACTTCGGCGTCAAGGAGTCGATATTTCCCTTCAACATGTTCCCCGAGGTAGATCCCCTGCTCGGACCGGAGATGCGATCCACTGGCGAGGTATTGGGCATGGCCGACTCGTTTGGAATGGCGTTCTACAAGGCCGAGGAAGCAGCCAAGCAGAAACTTCCAAACGAGGGAACCGTTCTGATCACGGTTGCGGCGAGGGACCAGCGAGGCGTGATCGAGGTTGCAAGGGATTTCTCGAACCTCGGATTCACGATAGTTGCAACCGCGGGCACCAAGGACTTCCTCGCGGCAAACGGCATCGATGCGGGATTGATCCTCAAGCTGAACGAGGGAAGGCCAAACATCGATGATGCGATCAAGAACGGTGATATCCATCTTGTGATCAACACGCCGATAGGAAAGGAGAGCCAGTACGACGACTCGTACATCAGGAAGGCTGCGATCAAGTACAAGGTGCCATACATAACCACAATCGCCGCTGCCTCGGCGGCAGCAAAGGGGATTGCCGCTTTTCGCAACGGAAGGTCTGGGGTCAAGTCCATTCAGGAATACCATGCAGACATAGAACGGTCGAGCGGGATGGTCCAACCAGCTGGCCGAAAGGCGAAGCGGAGATGATCAGATGGAGTATGTTCTATACCCAAAGTCGGAGGTTGAGGCGAGGATCGAGAAGCTTCAGAGCCGTATGGACGGAATCGCCGGTGCCATCCTATTCGGATCGGTCAACGTCTGCTACTTCTCGGGCACCGCGCAGGAGGGGCTCGTCTACATCCCCCGAGATTCAGAGCCCGTCGTGATGATGAGAAAGAGCCTGGAGAGGGCACGGGAGGAGTCCCCCCTGAACGTCTTGCCCCTCAAGAGCACAAGAACGCTCAAGGAGGACTTGGGGATCTCGAAGGGCTCGACAATAGGCCTTGAGCTCGACATCCTTCCCTACAGCTACTATTCCAGGGTAGCCAAGGCCTTGGGGGATGTGGAGATCGTCGATATCTCCGAGATGATCAGGCATATCCGCTCGGTTAAGTCGAACTTCGAGATCGATCTTTTGAGGGAGGCCGCTGGAATCGTAGATGCCGGGATCGCTTCAGTTGCAGAACACCTCACGCCTGGCATAAGGGAGATCGAGCTTGCAGCCAGGGTCGAGTCGGTCATGCGCTGCATGGGCCATCAGGGGATTATTCGCTTTCGCAGGTTCAATCACGAGGTCCCCCTGGGCCACCTCATGGCCGGGGGAAATGCGGCGATCCCAAGCTTCGTTGCCTCCCCAACGGGTGGACAGGGCCTCTCCTTGCTCAATCCCCAGGGTCCGGGCAAGAGAAGGATTCGGCGCGGCGAGCCTGTCCTGGTCGACTTCGGGGGTGTTTACAACGGCTACACCGCCGACGAGACGAGGATATTCTCGATCGGATCCCTGCCAGAAGTTCTCGAGGATGCCCATATCGCCGCTGTACAGGTTGAAGAGGCTGTGCTCAAGGCGCTTCGACCCGGCAGGACCGGCCGTGAGATCTTCGAGATCTCCGAGGAGATGGGCGAGAGCCTGGGCTACGGCGAGTGGCTTGGAGGGCCAACTGGTGCGAAGTGCGGATTCGTAGGCCATGGCGTAGGCCTCGAGCTCGACGAGTACCCGGTGATCGGCCCGCTCGACCATCGAATCGAGCCGAATATGACGGTCGCAGTCGAGCCTAAGATGATCTACCCAGGGCTCGGCGTCGTCGGCGTGGAGGATACGGTGCTCACGACTGAGAACGCTTGCGAGAGGCTGACCAGGCTTCCGCGAGAGATCTGGCGGGCCTGAATCGAGGCAGCTTCGAGAGAATGATCGCACAACCACCCTTCCTTCCCCTCTCCCTCGCCGAGGCGAGGGATTTAGGAGTCGACCAGCTGGACGTGATCCTCGTCTCCGGCGATGCCTATGTCGATCATCCATCGTTTGGAGCAGCCCTGATAGGCCGCGTCCTCTGGGATGCGGGATACACTGTGGGAATAATCGACCAGCCCGACTGGCGGGATAACTTAGACTTCCTCCGGCTGGGGGAGCCGCGCCTCCTCTTCGGCGTGACATCGGGAAACGTCGACTCGATGGTGAACAATTATACCGCGAGCCTGAGAAGGCGAGGGGCAGACGTCTACTCTCCTGGCGGCGCCCTCCGAAGGCCTGACAGGGCTGTAATCGTCTACGCAAACAAGATCCACGCCCTCTTTCCGAGCTCGCCCCTCGTCCTCGGGGGAATCGAGGCAAGCCTTCGGCGGTTCGCCCATTACGATTACTGGTCGGACTCTGTGCGCCGGTCGATCCTCGCCGACGCCCCCGCCGACATGGTCGTCTACGGCATGGGCGAGCTCGCCCTCTTGGAGGTTCTCCGAAGGCTCGATGGTGGGGAGGCAATCGAGGAGGTCAGGGACGTCGCCGGAACGACGGTGAAGCTCTCGGTAGGAGAGTGGCGATCCTTTGATAGAGAGGGGCTAGTCGTCCTTCCAGGGTTTCCCGAGGTCTCCGAAAAGAGGCTCTACGCCCGGGCCTTTGCCATGCATTACAATGAGCAAGATCCCTTCCAAGGCCGAGGAATAGTCCAGCCCCATCCTAAGACCGTGATACTGCAAAACCCTCCGGCAAGGCCTTTGACGGTCGAGGAGATCGACCGCATCTACGAGCAACCCTTCCGGAGGGATCAACATCCCTCCTATTCTGAGGCCGTCCCCGCTCTGGAGCCCGTGAGGTTCTCGCTCACCAGTCATCGGGGCTGCTTTGGATCTTGCTCCTTTTGCTCTCTCACCCATCACCAGGGCCGAATCATTCAGAGCCGCTCCATCGAGTCGCTGGTCCGGGAGGCCTCCAGTCTTAGGAGGATTCCCGGATTCAAGGGGATAATCCAGGACGTGGGAGGGCCTACAGCCAATATGTACGGCCTCGATTGTCCCCGCTGGAAGACGGGGGCTTGCCTTGACCGGTCCTGCATCGACTGTCCAAGCCTTGAAGCCGGCAACGATCGGCAGGTGGAGCTACTTCGCCGCCTCCGTGCGGTCCCAGGCGTGAGGAAGGTCTTCATAGGCTCGGGGATTCGCTACGACCTGGCCCTGAGGGACGACGGCTGCTATATCGAGGAGATCTGCCGCCATCACGTATCCGGCCACCTGAAGATCGCGCCAGAGCATATCTCCAGAAGGGTCACCGACTGCATGAGAAAACCACCCGTAGAGGTACTCTTGGCCTTCATGGATCGATTTCGAGAGGCAAGCCGGGCGGCGGGAAAGGAGCAGTACCTTGTACCCTATCTCATATCGGGCCATCCGGGTTGCGGCATCGAGGATATGATCGAGCTTGCATTGTGGCTCAAGGACCATGGCATTAGGCCCGAGCAGGTGCAGGACTTCACCCCGACCCCGTTGACCTTATCTTCAGCCATGTACTACACAGGGCTCGATCCGCTCACGATGGAGGAAGTCCACGTCTCAAAAGGCCACGAGAAAAGGATGCAACGGGCGCTTCTCCAGTTCTACAATCCAAGGAACTACGGCCTCGTCAGAGAGGCCCTGAAGGCAGCTGGAAGGGAGGACCTGATCGGCCCTGGCGGCCTCATCCCCGAAGGGCGACGGCGCCAGGGATGAGGGGCGTGGGAGGCCCTCGATCCTCATATCGTCCCAATCCCATGGAATGGCTCTTCCTTCACTTCCCGCCCAGGGGAACATACTCGACGCCAGGCCTTTTCCTGCCGACCTCCATCCTGAAGAGGGCCATGAGCTCGTAGACCTCCTCGGGAACGTCGGTCTTAACGCAGCTTCCGAGGAGCAACTGGGCGTCCTCGAAGATGAAGGGGTGGTCGTGCGTGTACTTGCCTGAGATGAACTCCTCGATGATTCCGTTCGTCATTTCCTCGTCGCACTTGGCCTCCACTATCCGCCGGATCAGTGCTTCCATCTGGGCCATCGCCTTCTTCGCCTCCTCGGCAAGGATCAGCGTCTTGTCGTCGATCTCGTCGATCTTCTTCTTCTCCACGAGCTTCAGGAGGGATGACGCAGAATAGACGCTCGTCTGGTCGCCGAGCTGGGGGTCGACTGGGCCGAGCGCGGCGTTTGGATCCATTATGATCTCGTCGGCGGCAAGGGCGATGAGTGTGCCTCCAGACATCGCATAGTGGGGGATGATCACGGTCTTCTTCGCCGGGTGCTGCTTGAGGGCGAGCGCTATCTGCGTTGCGGCGAGGGCGAGCCCTCCTGGCGTATGCAGTATGATGTCGATTGGAACATCCTTTGGCGTCATTCGAATCGCCCGTAGGACCACCTCGCTGTCCTCGATATCGATGTAACGGGCAAGCGGAATGCCAAGAAAGCTGATCACCTCTTGGCGATGGATCATGGTGATCACATTGCTCTTTCGCCTCTTTCCCAGGCGGACGAGCAGGCGCTTCCTCGCCATCTGCAGGGCGTTTCTCTGCGCCATGGGGACGAGGAAGAGGATCAGGAAGAATATGATCCATATGTTGCTGAATATCAATGTGAAGATGGCGTCTTGGTTCATCTATCCTCCGGAGGATTATATAGTATGTAATTCTATTTAGGGATTGTGAGGTCGAAGGAGGATCCGGCCGGCCAATCCCGGCAAAGGATCAAATAGGATCTTCGAGATACAGTGGGTGTCATGTCAAGCGGACTCGTTCCCATCCTCGCAGCTCTCCTCGCATTCATGGCCCTGCATAGCTTCGCCGCGAGCGCCCGGTTCAAGCGAAAGGTCCTCTCGGCAGCGGGCCCATCCATCAGCGAGCGCTATTTCCTCTTCTTCAGCCTCTTTGCCGGCCTTGCGATACTGCCCGTGACATATCTGATCGTAAGAGACCCAGGAGAGACCCTCTACATCGTCCCCAAACCCTGGCTCTATATGATGCTTGGAGGGCAGACGGTCGCAGCCATCCTCACGGTCAAGGCCTTTCGAGACGCTTGGCCTGAGAAGTTCACCCTCATCCCACAGCTATCAGAGCCAACGCCTGGCCAGGAGGAGGTGCTCTTTCGGGGGATATATGGATATGTGCGCGACCCATTCCTTGGAGGCGGCCTTGCGATAATGTGGCTTACTCCCTTCATGACAGCCCATCTGCTGGCAGTCTACATCGGGGGAAGCGTCTACGTCTACCTCGGATCACTCCACTGGGAGAGGAGGCTCATCGCCCAGTTCGGGCAGGCCTACCTAGATTACATGGACGAGGTCCCGAGGATCCTGCCCCGGCTCGGAAGGCTCGCGGGGGGGAGGTGAGGATCCTCATCCGATCATGTTCGGGGTTTCGATGCGCCATCCCGGCGGGCCCACTCTGCGATCTTCTTTGTGGCGGAGATCGTCTCACAGCACATCGTGGCCAAGAACTCCTCAGGCAGCAGCTCGTGCAATGGTATGGTCTCGCTCTGGGCCATTACCTTCGCTCCGTCGAAGTTGATGTAGGCCATTCGAGCGGTGAGCTCTCCTGGGGGACGGCCGAAGTCGACGCCCGGAAGGATCGCAACCCCAGTCTCCTGAAGGAGGGTTTCGCATAGCGACCTGCTCTCCTCGATCCCCCGAGCCTTCAGGCGATCGGCAAGGGGCGAGAAGTCGAGGAAGAGGTAGAAGGCCCCCTCCGGGGGATGGACCCGCAATTCGGCTTGTACGAGGATCCTCTGACACTCGCGTCCTAGCGCCGAGAGCGTTCTTCTCGCGTGCTGGAGGTAGCGCTCGATATCCATTCCCCCTCTAAAGGCGCGGACGGCCGCGAACTGGATGGGGGCGCTGACCGAGGTGTACGTCTCGCTCGCGACGCTTGCCATGGCCTCCATCAGCCAGTCCAGGTCGGGCGGAAAGGTGAACGTGCCAAGGCGCCATCCACCTGCCCCACACCACTTGGAGAGGCCGGAGCTTAGAATAGTTCCCTCGGGGTAGTAACGGGCCACTGAGATATGCTCCCCTTTGTGGTGGAGCTGGCCGTATATCTCGTCCGAGAGAAGCGTGAGCTCGTAATCCCTCGCAACCTTCGCGATATCCTTCAGCTCTCCTGCCGTGTATGTGAGGCCGTCGGGGTTGCCAGGATAGTTAAGAACCAGTATGCGTGGCCGGTAGACGTCATGCTCCCAGTCCAGGAACTCCGCCAACCTGTCGGCTGAAAGGTGCCACTTATCCTCGTATCTCGTGTGAATGAGCCTTACCTGCTTTCCCAGGATCTCCGCCTGGGGAACGTAGGAGACCCAGCACGGGGTCGGCACAACGATCTCACCGTAGAAGACGACTTGGAGGAGGAACATCAGCTCCTTTGAACCAGGTCCTACGAGGACGAACTCGGGATTTGCCTCAACCCCATCCTTCTTCTTGTGAAAGCTGGCCACGGCCTCCCTCAGCGAGGCGAGGCCCTTCACTGGAAGGTAGTCCTTCTCGTGGGCATAGAGCTTGAGCGCGTTTACAACCGATGTTGGAACTGGGAAGGGAGACTGGCCAAGCCCCAGGTTGAATACCATCTGGCCTTCCGCTTTAAGGCCCTTGCACCTCTCGTTGATGGCAAGCGTGGCCGACTGATTGATCCCTCTCACGTTGATGTTCAGGCTTACGTGTTTGCGCAGGTTCATCTCATCCTCGATCTTTCCGGATGGTGGATATAACGTTTCTGCTATCCACCCATGCCTCTCACCTCTTCATCCATGACCTCTTGCGGTCGATGTCGAGTGGCCGAATCCGAAGCTTAATTCGGCCTTGCGGGAATCATGGCCGGATTTGGCCTTTTTTATGGAGTATTTTGACTGTAATCTCCATTTGAATCCCCTATTCCGGAATATGGGATATGAATTGGGATATTAATTTTTATTAGTTTGGCCAGAAACTTTATATCTTGAGCCGAAGGGGGGGCATCATCCGATCCCAAGGCTTTGCGCCCTTGGATGGGATAAAGGACCTTTAATGACTAGATCTTGCGGATATAGGCACGAGAATGGTTTCCCCCTTCTTCTGCCATGGGCGTCCGCCTCTAGAACGGAGAGGAGGTGAAACTGAATGATCTCTCTCTTTACGCAGATGATCGACCTGGTGGTGATCGTTGCCGCCCTGTTGGTATTGTCGATTGGGCTTCCCGCCTGGTCTGATAAGAGGATTAAGTGAACCTCCGCAATTTTGGGCTAAAATCCAATCGAGATATTCGATCAGACCGCCTTTTATTGGTCTCTTCGCCTTTCCCATGGAAAAAAGCTCCGCAAGATCTCGTCTTCCATCCGTTGTATGTGAATCCAAGTGGTATCATATGCGTTTCTGTCGATGGATCGATCCCTTTCCTCTGGAGAAACTCTTACATACCATAGCCCCATCTGGCCTTTGTGCCAGGATCGATTCCAATGCCCGCAACCGTTGAGCGTCGCCGCATCGAAGACCTCAGGGAGGGGGATCACTCCTGCTTATTTTATCGATTCAAGGAGGATCGTCTCTCCTCCCTTGGCGCTTATGTGAAGTGTGGGCTCGATAGGGGAGAGCGGGTTCTCTGCCTCCTCGACCCTTCCATTTTTGGGGATCTGTCGAGAGCCGACCTGATCGGCGAAGCTCATATGGAGCATGGCGAGCTTGAGCTTCGCCCTTGCAGGGAGCTCTTGCTGACAGATGGGTCGTTTCTTCCGGAGGTGGCCCTTGCCCACCTTAAGGAGGAGGCGGATCTTGCGCTCTGTGATGGCTATGCCGCCTTGCGCCTCGCTATCGATCTAAATTGGCTAGTGGACGATCTCCCGCTGGGGGAGTTTGAGGACTTGCTGAACCTCTATCTTCCAGGGAGCCAATGCCTGGCCCTCTGTCTCTATGACATCGCCGGCTCAATGAGCCGCCCTCTTCTATCGCTGCTGGAGGCCCATCCCCTGGTCGTGATGGATGGCGCGGTTATGGAGAACTTCTATTTTCGCAGAGGCGATTCCTCCATCCAAGGCAGGCTTGGGAAGCTTGCGGATTTTTGGGGGGCAACCTCTCGGCTCGAAATATCTGAGGAGAGGTTTCGTGGAATTGCCGAGAGGAGCATAGATGGCATAATAACCGCCGACTCGCTAGGTCGGATAACTTATGCCTCCCCCGCAGTTGAGAGGTTGACTGGCTTAAATGTGAGATCTCTCCTCTCTAAGCCGATCAAGTCCATCCTCCAGGAGGCCGACCTCTCCGCTGCGAGGGAAGCCTTCCATCAGGCCTTGAGCGGCGAGAGGACGGAGGGCTTGAGGTTGAGGTTGCGCCGGCCGGATGGATCGAGCGTCCATCTGGAGGTCAACATATCTCCAATCATGCAAGGCGGAGAGGTGGCGGGGCTGCAGGGGATACTGAGAGACGTCACCGAGCGCTATCTCGACGAGCTTGCCCTCAGAGTGGAGCGAATGAAGTTCCAGACGCTCACCGAGAGCTCTCCCTTCGGCCTTGCCCTGATAGACGAGAAGGGTCGCTGGCAGCACGTCAACCCCAAGTTCGAGGAGATCTTCGGCTACGACCTTGAGGATATACCCGATGGAAAAAGCTGGTTTAAATTGGCATTTCCAGATCCGAAACGGCGCAGAGAGGCCATCTCCAACTGGGTCGACGACTTCAATGACACATCATCGGGAGAGCGGAAGGCAAGGCTCTTTTCCCTTCGATGTAGCGACGGCCAGGACAAGATGGTGAATGTGATATCTGTCCGGCTGGAGGCCGGGGATTTTCTTATCGCCTTCGAGGATGTGACCCAGAGATATCGGGCGGAGACTGCCCTTCGGGAGAGGGAGGAGCGGCTGAGGGGCATCTTCGAGGCGGCGAAGGACGTCGCCTTCGTCATCTCCGACATTGGAAGCCCCCCTCGGGTTGTGGAGTTTAGCCCCGGTGCGGAGACCATATTCGGATACAAGAGGGAGGAGGTTATAGGCAGGCCGGTAACTATCCTCGACGATCCCGAGGATGCCAACCGCGAACCCATCGTCCGCAAGTCCCTCGATGATCGGGGAATCTCCCAGGAGACGATCCTCGTTCGGAGTTCGGGGGAGCGATTTCCAGCGCTCCTGAACATCTATCCTCTCCTCGATGAGAACGGAGGTCTCTACGGGGGAATGGCTGTTGCAATCGACATCAGCGAGAGAAAGAAGATGGAGGCATCCCTGCGCAAAAGGGACATCCTGCTTAGCGGCGTTGCCATGGCGACGAAGATACTTCTCACGGGAAAGGACTTTGAGTCTGCGATTCATCGGTCGATGGAGATGATGGGGTCCGTCTCCAGCGTCGATCGGGTCTTGATCTTTCGAGACGACCTCTCCCATGAAGGAGATCTCCAGGCGCAGGTCGAGTTCGAGTGGACCGCAAAAGGGATCGCGTCGATCATGGAATCACCGAGTCTGCGCAAGCTCTCCTATGAGCCACGTCTATCTCGATGGCATGCAGCCTTCTCCTCTGGAAGGCCCATACAAGGGATTGTGAAGGACCTTCCGGTCGAGGAGGGGGATTATCTCCTCCAATCGAATGTGGTATCCACATTGATGCTTCCCATCATCACAGAGAGGGGACGTTGGGGATTTCTGGCGCTCCAGGATTGCAGCGTAGAAACGGCCTGGGAGGAGTATGAGACGTCGATCCTCCTCTCCGCCGCTTCAGCCATCGGCGGCGCCATCATCCGTTTCCAATCCGAGTCGGAGCTCCTTCGAGCTAAGGAGGCGGCCGAGGCGGCGACAGCGGCCAAGTCGGAGTTCCTGGCGAATATGAGCCATGAGATCCGCACACCGCTCAATGCCGTCATCGGCATGACCGATCTCCTGCTGGAGATGAAGATCGCACCTGAGCAGAAGGACTACGTCGAGACGATTCGAAAGAGCAGCGAAGCCCTCCTCTCAGTGATAAACGATATACTCGACTTCTCCAAGATGGAGAGCGGCAGGTTGCTCCTCCACGAGGCCCCCTTCTCTTTGCGGGAATGCCTGGATACCTCCATGGATCTCGTGGCGGCCTCAGCGTTGGAGAAGGGGCTACGGCTCCTATTAACGATTGCCGACGACGTCCCTAAGTACGTGATGGGCGACTTCGGCCGTCTGCGCCAGGTGCTGATAAACCTCCTCGGAAACGCCGTCAAGTTCACCGATGCAGGCTCGGTCGCGTTGACCGTCTCCTCCTCGCCCGCCCTGGGGAAGGCCCATTGCCTTCATTTTGCCGTGATGGATACGGGCATTGGCATACCGATGAGCCAATTGTCGGTTCTCTTTCAATCGTTCAGCCAGGTGGACTCCTCCGTCACCCGCCGATATGGGGGGACCGGCCTAGGCCTTGCCATAAGCAAAAGGCTGGTGAAAATGATGGGTGGAAGGATATGGGTCGAGAGCCTTCCTGGAACTGGGAGCACCTTCCACTTCACGATGGAGGCAGACTCGGCAGAGGCTCCTGTCTTCCGCCCGGCGCCCGACCTCAAAGGGGCTTTGAGCACGGCATCTCGCTTGCGCATCCTCCTCGTAGAGGACAACCTTGTGAACCAGAAGGTGGCGCTTATAATGCTCAAGCGAATGGGCTACGAGGCAGATGTTGCCGCAAACGGAGAAGAGGCGATCTCCGCCCTGGAGAGGCAGAGCTACCAGGTCATACTGATGGACATTCAGATGCCCAAGATGGACGGGCTCGAGGCCACCCGGAGGATAAGGGAGAGATGGGGAAGGGCTCACTGGATCATTGCCATGACCGCCCATGTGATGGAGGGGGACCGCGAGGAGTGTCTGCGTTCAGGAATGGACGATTTCATCAGCAAGCCCATCAGGATGGAGGCCTTATCGAGGACGCTTGCAAATTGCGGCCGCCAGCTCTAGCGTTGGGACCGCCATCCGACCTCGCCGACCAGCCTCATGATCGACCGAAGCGGGAGACCGGTCTCCATTGCAATGCGGCGACAGTCCTCGAACTCCGGCTTGATGTTGAGCAGCTCTTCGCCCAGTCGGCTGACCTTCACCTCCGCCTTGTAGAGGGCGCCGCCTATCTTCACCTCCACGCACTCGGAATCCCGTTTTGCCACAAGCCTGTGGACGGTTGGAATGGTCCTCACCCCCAATGAGCCGGTCTCGGTCATCATTCGCATTGTTAGGCGGTCTTGATCCTCTTCCCTGCAGACTACGCTTACGACGTTTCCGCTTCGCCCCTTCTTCATCAAGGCGGGGATGATGGTGACATCGAGCGCTCCATCTTCCATGAGGAGATCGATCAGGTTCCCCAGGACCTCTCCGGTTACGTCGTCCAGGTTCGTCTCGAGCAGCACAACCCGATCTCGGGCCGCGTGCGCATCGACGTCTGCGATAGATCCGCGCAGCACGTTTGGGATCTCCAGATCACGCGAGCCGGCGCCGTAGCCGACCGCTTGGGAGCGTTGTCGAGGAAGCAGATCGACGAATCGGTCGACGGCGATTGCGAGAATGGAAGCGCCCGTTGGCGTAAGCAGCTCTTGGTCCAGGGGACCCCCCTGCCAAGGCATATCCCGGATTCGGAGCACCTCAAGCGTTGCAGGAGCTGGAACTGGTATGAGCCCGTGGGCGGATCTGACAGTTCCCCCTCCCACGGATGGAGGCAGGGACAAGACGACCTCTGGGGCGAGGCTCTCCAGGGCAGCGCAGCAACCGGCAATATCTGCAAGCGCGTCCAAGGCCCCGATCTCGTGAAAGCGGGCCTGTGTTCTCGGGACTCCGTGCACGCGTCCCTCCGCCTCGGCTAGGATCTCCAAGGCTCCGAGCGCCTTCTCCAGGGCAGGCCCTGCGAGGGTCGAGGCTTCGAGGATGAACCGACCCTCATCAAGGGATTTGAAGCGGCCATCGGATGAGACAACTGCCCTTGTGGCCTCGATGTGCCCTTTTACATCGGTCCTTATATCCAGGCTGCAGTCCACCGACTCCACTGCCTCGACGACGACGCTGGCGTCGGCGCCTAGGTCGAGCAGCGTTGCCATGATCATATCCCCGGAGGCCCCGCAGAAGGGATCGAATATGAGCGCCCTCATATCTCCAAGGTCAGGCCCGCCTGGTTAAATACGAACTGGTCCTTGAATTGCTCGCGAAGAGCGCACGAGGCCTCAGGCCCTGTGCAGTGGCATGGCGCGAGGAGGGTCGGTCGCATGCCGCGCAAGGCTTCGATCGTCCTCTCCATGCGATCCTCATCTACCATCGCGAGATGCGTCCCCCCAATTACTCCGTAGAGCAGATCCTGCCCCGAAATCCTTCGCGCATGCTCGATCGTATTGATGAGGCCGCTATGAGCGCATCCGAGGACCACCAAAAGTCCATTGGAGGTCTCTAGTATGAGGGCCTGGTCGTCGAGGAGGGGGTCCCTAGCGATAGTTCCGTCATCGGATCTGGCCATCAGCTCTCCCATGGGTTCTTCGAAGCGCTCCTCGCGTGGTATCTCCCCGCTGAGCCATATCCCAGGGGCAAGCTCTCGAGGATCCTTTGAGAGGGCGAATCTCGCTCCTGCCGACTCGAGGTGCTCGCGAGTCCAGGGAATGCCGATGAAGCTCCCGTCTCCTCGATACTTGGATGCGAATATATCAGGATGGCCAAAGACTTCAACGGGGCCGGTCATCCTCAGCAGGGACGCAAGGCCTCCTGTATGGTCGTAGTGACCATGGCTCAGGGCGATCGGCGTCCCCTCGATGTTAAGCCCCAGGACAGAGGCGTTATGGGCGGCGGATTGGCCCTGGCCGGTGTCGAAAAGCAGCTTGAAGCCATCCCGCTCCATGTATATGGAGAGGCCGTGCTCGGCGAGAAGGCCTCTCTTGGGCACGACGGAGTTCTCGGAGATCGTCACCAGTCTGATCATATATCAGCTGGATCGACCGATGAGCAAAAAAGCCATCGCAATGTGGCGCTCACCTCTCCCAGAAATCGGGAATGAATATCAGGAGTGCTGTTATTATCTCCAGCCGTCCGATCCACATGCAGAGCAGGAGGATCATCTTGCCCAATGGGTGAAGCTCTGCGAAGCTCAGCGTTGGACCCACCATGCCAAAGCCAGGCCCGACGTTCCCCAATGTGGTTGCCACCGCCGAGGCGACGGTGACGAGATCCATCGATCCATCGAGCGAGGTGACGATTGCCAGCAGCAGCGAGGCTGCGGCGAAGATCAGCAGATAGAGTGCGAAGAAGACCAGGCTGGAGTGCAGTATCTCCTCCTTAACCGGGCTATCACCGAGCTTTATGGGGATGATCGCGGTTGGGTGGATGGCACGCAATAGTTCCCTGTGGGCGTACTTGACCGCGAGGAGTACCCTCACGACCTTTATCGCCCCGCCGGTCGAGCCGGCGCAGGCTCCTATGAACATGAGCAAGAGCAGCGTTGCCTTGGCCGCGGTCGACCAGCCGTCGAAGTCCGCGGTGGCAAAGCCGGTCGTGGTCATGATGGAGACCACCTGGAATATGGCGAACCTGAATCTCCCGCCCATCTCCCAGTAGGGGCTTCCCCTCTCTAGCCGGCCTCCGTGGAGCTCTCCTCCCACGATATCGCCCCCATGTATCCTATATCCAGTGAGGTTGACGCCTCGAAGGGAGACCATCGGGAGGCTGACGTCGCATGCGGTAAGGTTGCTCAGGTTGGCCTGGATCAGGCTCAGGTTCCCTATACTGCTTACGTTGTACTGCTTGAAGTAATCGCCGCCGCCAAGGTCGGTCAGGTCCGCACCCGATAGGTTGACGCAGACGAGGTTCACGTTGCTCGCATCCCTTCCGTCCCCCAGGTATATCGCACCCATGCCGCCTGCAACGATAAGGACGATCGTTGCAATCAGTATGATCATGGCATAGATCCGAAACTCCCGGTCCCGGATCAGGCTTCTGTGATCCGTGTGTATCGTGCGGTAGTGGAGGGCGAAGTTTGCGCCGGCTAGGAATATGAAGATAATTATTATCCAGTCGATCAGGGGGCTTTGGTAGTGGGCTATGCTCAATGCTCGCGGCGAGAATCCCCCTGTCGCCATGGAGGCAAACGAGTTGCATAGGGCATCATAGAGCCCAATCCCAGCAAGCCAGAGCAATACGACCTCGATCGCTGTAAGAACGACATAGACCCCCCAGAGGATCTTTGCAGTCCCCCTGATTCGAGGGGTGAGGGCGTCCTTCTCAGGCCCAGGCACCTCGGCCTTGAAGAGCTGCCGGCCTGCCACGCCCAACTTTGGCAGTATCGCGATGAAGAGGAGGATGATCCCCATTCCACCTAGCCACTGCGAGAGAGAACGCCAGAATAGAAGCCCCTTGATCGTCCCCTTGATCGTCAGATACGGCAGAATGGCGGGAAGCGTGCTGTTGTTTGCCCAGGCCAGGGGTCCTGTGGCATTGTAGGTCAAGTTCTGCGTCAGGTTCGATGCCATCGCAAGCGTGATGTTGCTGGAGAAGCCCGCCTGGGGAAGGATGTAATGGGGAAGCGATCGTGCGAGGCCGTAGGCAATGCTCCCTTCGGCCAGCGTCCGATTGATGATCCAGTAGCCGTCACAGGACTCCGTCATTATGGAGGCGCCGGTCGTTGTGAACCCGGACATGGACTCGAAGAGGGCATCGACAGGTGAAATTCCCAGGAATAGATAGGGGAGCGCGCCGAAGAGCGCTGCCCCCATCCAGCCAAGGGCCACCAGGGCGAACGCCTCTCTATTGCCCATTTCCTCATCGGGGCCAAGAGTCCTCAGGGCCGAGCCGACACCAAGGGTAATCAAGGCGGTTAGGCCAAAGGAGATAACCCCGCTGATCTCCCCATAATAGGCAGCCACGATTCCCGGGACCAGCATAAGCAGTCCGAGGATCCTCATGAGCGAGCCAAAAGCCCGCAGCAAGACCTCTATCTTCATCTTATCCGGAAGCCCAACCACCCCTGGGCCCTATGATATAAGGCTATCCCCATCTGAATCCTTTGCCATCGATTGTCCTATGAAGGGGTTTGGCAAGAGCTCTCCAGCCGTTGCCACGGCCGCCTTCCCCCCAAGGTTGGCCATTATCACCAGTATATCCTTGCCCATCTCGACCAGCATCTGCCTACAGATGCCGCAGGGGGTTATGGGGTCTGGGGTGTCGCCAACGACGGCGAGGGCCGATATCTCCCTCTCCCCGGCTGAGATGGCCTTGGCAAGCGCTGCCCGCTCTGCGCAGAGGCCTGCCCCGTGGGAGGCGTTCTCCACGTTTCCTGCCGAGTATACCCTGCCGCTTGCGGCAAGGATTGCAGCTCCCACCTTGAACCCGGAGTATGGAGCGTAGGCGTTAACGATCGCCTCCTTTGCAAGGGCGATCAACCAATCGTAGCCTCCTGCATATGGACGAAGGCCCCCCGTCAAGGCCCCGATGTACATGCAATCGTGTGGCGCGATCCTCGGCATGCTGAAGAGCGATTGGTCATCCCCATCGATCACCTCAACCGGGGAGTTGCGGATGATCACCGCTGGAATCCCCTCGTCTCCCTCCCCCATCACCACCTGGGCCGCTGAGACAAGATTGTCTGCGACGGCTTTTCGCGTGATCATAAGCTTTCTGCCGTAGAGGTCGTCTTGACCTCTGGCGTCCTCAACGGGGACGATCCCCTGGCAGGCGAGGGCCACGCCGACGCAGCCCAGGCGGAGGGGATGGGTGCGGCTATCGCCTACGATCACCCCTATTCGCCTTCCAGAGGAGAGCCTCTCCCTTAGGATCTTCGCCGAGATCGAAGAGTCCTTTGGAAAGAGGATGACATGGCCGGGCGGGGCGTTGGAGTGGTCTATCCCGGCGTTCGGATAGAGGAAACCGTCATTCAGCGTCAGCACAACGCCCGGGATCCCGCCTACAATGGAATCCGACTCCTTTATTATCAAGGCCATCTCGCGCGGATCCTTCCCATAGTGGTCGGCCAAGGCGTGCGCCCTCTCGTCTGGCTCAACCGTATCGAGGTCGATGACCCGGCCTTCCCATGTAGCAATCACGCTCTCAGAGACGACGAGGATATCGCCATCCCTGAAGCAGAGGCCCGCTCTTTGCATGCCATTTTGCAGTGCCTCAACGAGGTCCTCTCCTACCCCCACGAGGTCGGTCTTTATCCCGATGACTTCCAACTCTTCTCACCTGTAACGTTGCACATCCTCGTCCCCATCGAGGGCCTCCTCAAGGGCCTCGGCCACGACCGGAAGGTCGAAGGGCTGGAGCCTTAACTTCTTAGAGAGGCCCATGATCTGGGCAAGCGTCCCCATGATCAGCACGGTCTGTGGCAGCTTTGCACAGCGCAGCGCCTCTCGCGAGATGGCGGCATCGCCTCCTCGGGCGAGCATCTCCTGTTTTATGATCAGGGCCTCCATGGAGCTGATCCCCTTTAAGGAGATCAATCGAAATGCGCCCTTGACCCCCAGGTGGACTAGGGCGCCCTCTCCCGCGCCAACTCCCTTAAGCCTGCACTGCATATCATCCCTGTGGCCGGAGCGCTCTAGAACCTCCACCTCGATGCCCGGTCGCAACGCTTCCGCAGGCCTTCCCCGAACCGCCCTTGCAAGGGTTATGGCATCGAGGCTTCTTGCGACGTCGTGGGTTCGCAGTATATGGGCTCCGTTATAGACGGCTATGGCCGCTGCAGCGAGCGATCCAGCGAGGCGATCGGTGGGGCTTGGAAGGTCGAGCACCGTCCCTATGAAGGACTTTCGCGATAGGGCTGCGAGGACCGGCCTCTCCAGCACCCGCAGACGCTCCAGCCCGTCGAGGATGGCAAGGTCGTGCTCGAATCCCTTCTCGGGGATCCAGCGGCCAACTCCTGGGTCAACGATGATCCTCTCTCGAGATATGCCTGCCTCGCAGGCAATGTCGAGCCTCTCTGCGAGCAGGCGTATGATATCTTTCATCCGAAGAATGTCGCCGGGACGTCTTCGGGAGGCCATTATCACCAGGGATGCGTCGTGATCGGCAATGGTCGACGCCATGTCTGGGTCGAGCAGGCCCGAGACGTCGTTTACGCAGGATGCTCCTCTCGATAGGGCACAATCGGCCAGGTCTGAACGTTGGGTATCGACGGAGATCTCAACATCCATGTTATCCCGAAGGAGGGAGAGGGCCGGGATCAGCCTCTCTCGTTCCCGCTCCATTGTGATCGAGGGCGATCCAGGAGCCGTGGAGACAGCTCCGAGGTCGATCATATCAGCTCCCTCGTCGAGCAAAGCCCAGGCTCTCTCCAGCAGACCGTCGGGTGAGGCGACCGACCCCTTGTAGAACGACTCCTCTCCCAGGTTTATCACTGCCATAACCCTTACAGGGTATCGATCCCCTGCAGGGATCCGCCCGAGCAATCCCTCGATGGTCAAATCAAACGCCTCTAGGTCCAAGGCCGGTTAACTTTAAAACATTAATCCAGGGGGCGGATCTGGGGCTACTCCGAGAGACGAAGCAGTATGCCTGAACGGCGGGCTCTATGAATCGCCATCTCAAAGGCGATCAGGCCGAGGCCCACGTAGAAAAGGGCAAGCCCAAACCCTACGAGGATATGATGGGAGCCAAAGCCGTAGGCTGAACGATAGTACTCCAGGAAGTAGGTCAGGGGGATCATTCTCGCGACTATCTGGAGCGATGAAGGCAGGACATCTACTGGATAGTATATTCCGCAGAGGAGCATGACGAGGCCGCTCAGGGTCCACGCGGCAACGTCCGCCTTCTGGCCGAAGAGGAGGATGGATATGCAGACTACCATTCCAATGAACGCGGAGACGAGGTAGATCCCCACGAGGAAGAGGGCTACCATCAGCGTTCCGCCTGCCAGGAACTCGAATCCGAAGGCCATCTTGCTTGAGACAACAAGTATGGCGAATACGATCGTCCCCCTTACCATGCCGAATAGGAGGGCTCCAAGGACAAGGTGGTAGCCTCGAACAGGGGAGACGAATGTGTTCTTGATGCTCTTGGACCACATATCAAAGAGGAGGACGTATGCGATGTCGATCTGGCAGACCTGCATAATGGTCAGGCCGATCGCTCCCACCATGAGGAAGGATACCGTCTCTTGATCGGTCTCGAGGAACCTCGTGAGAAGGCCGATGGATAGAAGGCTCACGAGAGGCCAGAATATCAGCTCGAAGAGGGTGAAGGCGTTCCTCTTGGATATGGTCCAGTTCTTGTATGCGGTGGACAGGACCTTGTTCAGCTCACCTCGCAAGCTCAAGGAATACATCCTCCAGATCGGGCTCCTCCATCCTGATGTCCAGGATCTCTGCATGAGAAAAGAGCCTCATAAGCCTGCTTGTGCCCTCCTCAGAGCGCTCAAGCATGAGTTCTGCGCGGCCTTCCTCGATCGATGCGGAGATCATCCCCGGAACAGCGAAGAGCGCCTCCTCGTCGATGCTCCCCCTGAACCTGATCGTCACCCTCTCGCCCAGGCCAAGGTCCCTCTTGAGCTTGGAGGGCGTATCGAGGGCGATGATGCTTCCCTTGCGCAGGAATGCGATACGGAGGCAGAGCTCCTCTGCCTCGGGCATGTAGTGGGTTGTGAGAAGCACCGTGATCCCATGGTCTCTATGGATCTTCTTCACCATCGACCTCGTTTTAATCGCTATCTGTGGATCAAGCCCGGTCGTGGGCTCATCGAGGAAGAGCAGCCTTGGGTGGTTGAGGAGGGCTTTTGCGAGGGAGAGGCGTTGCTTTATGCCGGAAGATAGGTTCTCGAACCGGACGTCCGCGTAAGGCCATAGATCCATCGTCTCCATGGCCTCGTCGATCGATCGGGCGAGGCGCGGCCCGTATAGGCCGTAGAGCATGCCTGACTGGCGCAAGTTCTCCTTCACAGTCAGGCTCCAGGGGAAGTTCGAGGCACCAGAGCTGATGTTTATGATCTCCCGCAGGCGTGAGGCATCTCTCTTTGCATCGAGGCCCAGTATCATAAGCTCGCCCTTGTCCGGGCGTAGCAGCGTGGAGAATATCGAGAGAAGCGTCGTCTTTCCCGATCCGTTCGGCCCAAGTATCCCGAAGATCTCCCCTTCGGCGATCTCCAGGTTGATGGATCGAAGGACCTCGGTCCGGCGAGATCTGCTGCCGAAGCCTTTGCAGATATCGCGAGCGATGATTGCGGCCATATTCAGCCCCTCAGGGATCGACGGGGCCGCCTGAGCATGCCCGATCTTGCGAGGAGGAGGGAGAGCAGGGCAATCAGGGGCAGAAAGAGGATCATCCAATAAGCGTTCGAAGATCTGCCTACCTCCAGGGGAATCGCAATCGTCGATCTGCCACCGTCGTGGCTGATGAGGCATGCGAGCTGAGAGCGTCCCGACGAGCCGTCATCGACTGCCACATGGAACTGGGCAAGGGAGACCCCACCGACCTCAATATCTCCGAGGGAGCATGTTTCCTCCTGTGGATGAAAGGGCGCTGCCTCGACGAGACTTGCAGAGCAGTTTAAGGCCGGCTTTGGCGAGGTGTTCCTCACAAGAAACAGAAGGACGCCGTCGGATCCCGCAAGGTCGAAGCGGACGCCCTCGGCCCTAAATGGGTTTCTTAAAGGCTCGACGGTGACCACCAGGTCCAGGCTTGTGTTGGCCGGGAGATAAAGCGGCGTTGCCCTTCCTCCCTTCATGCTCACGTCCACCTGTCGCTCGTAGTCCAAATCGAGCTTCAGGGCTTGAGGGCCTGATGCATCAGGGCCGATTCGCAAGGGGATCTCCAGTGGGATGGCAGATCCTCCCGGGAGGACCGAAATTCCCACAGAGCTTTTCGCGAAGACCTGGCCATCGGCGCGTAGCGTTGCAACGAGGTTGAATGCGTCTACAGAGAGGAGTTCCTCATCTCTCTCGCGCGCTGCCGCCGCCTCCTCGCCCATAACCGGGTTTACAGGGATCAGGCCATCCACCCGTCCGACGTTTGCGAGGATCACCTGCAACGTGGCGTTCTCCCCTGGTTGGAAGACGGCCTGCACCGGCGAGGCTTCGATTCGCGGGCCTCCGAGGACCTTGTAGTGATCGTCGGCGAAGAGCATGAGTTCCTGGCCACCGGCAGGGATCAGGAGGATCAGCAAGAGGGAAAGGACGTTATAACGCATCTCCATTATGCGTTTTCCCTCTTCGTATTTGATCGTTTTTCTGCCTCTTGCTCATCTGGAGAGGGCGGTGCTCAGAAAGAAGGCAGCTGAGGCCACGAGGATGATCGTTGCGCCTGAGGGCAGGTCGAATATGTAGGATATGGCAAGCCCCGAGGTGACGAAGGCCATGCCCAATATAACGGCAACGATCATGATGTTTATAAGGCTCGATAGGTGTTGTCTGGAAACGGCGGCCGGGATCGTCAAGAGGGCGATTACCATCACGATTCCGACGATCTTGATCAGCACGACGACGGAGAGCGCCACCATCGATAGCAGCAGGAGGCGGATACTTTCCACAGGCACGCCTAGGGCCTCTGCGTAGGCGGGATCGAAGGATGTTATGAGCAGCTCCTTGTATAGGAGGGCGACTGCTGCAATCATTATCGCGGTTAGGACGAAGACGAGATAGACGTCCTCCCTCGTCACCGCAAGGATGTTTCCGAAGAGGTAGTCGAAGAGGTCTCGGCCGTAGCCCTTCCCGAGGCTCATGCAGAGGACGCCGACCGCCATCCCCATGGCAAGGAAGACGCCGATTGCCGTGTCCTCGGCAACCTTCGCCCTCGAAACACGGCCTATTCCGAGCGCGCATGCAAGGGCGAAGATCACGCCTACGAGCAGGGGATCAATGCCTGCGAGGTATCCGATGCCAATTCCCCCGAAGGCGGCGTGGGCAACGCCATCGCCGATGAAGACTATCCGGTTGAGGATTACGTAGACCCCTATCACCCCGCAGAGGACCGAGGCTATGAGGCCGGCAGCAAGGGCGTTTCTCATGAACTCGTACTGGAGGATCTCAAACATGTTCCCTCAGAACCCTGTGGGGCACGCCATGGGCGATCATGTCCACGGGGCATCCGTAGGCATCGATCAGATCTTCCGCTGAGAGCTCCTTTGATCCGTGGTAGTAGAGGCGGCGGCTCAGGCAGGCGATCTTTTCCACATGGGTTGAGATCGCGCTCAGGTCGTGAGAGACCATGATGATCGCCATCTCCCTGTTGAGGCGGTGAAATAGGTCGTAGATCTCCCCCTGTTGGGATGCGTCGATGCCGGTGATCGGCTCGTCGAGCAGGAGCAGGCGAGGCCTGGAGACGAGGGCACGGGCGAGAAAGACCCTCTGCTGCTCCCCACCGGAGAGCGCGCCGATCTCTCGGGACGCTTTCTCTGCCATGTCAACCATCGTAAGGGCATCGTTTGCTGCCTCTCTGTCGGCAGGTCCTGCTCGCTTCATCAGGCCAAGGCCGCCGTAGCGGCCCATTAGCACCACATCCAGGGCAGTTGCTGGAAAGCCCGAGTCGAATAGGTTTCTCTGGGGAAGGTAGCCAACTGAGCGCCTGGAAGCCGCGGGCTTTCGCCCGAAGACCGTTATTTTGCCTTGCGTTGGCTGAATAAGCCCGAGCATTGCGCGAAGCAGCGTCGACTTGCCACCGCCGTTTGGGCCGATAAGGCCTATGAAGTCCCTCTCTTCGACCTCCAGGTTGATCGCTTCAAGGACGGTTCGGCGTCCTAGCTTGACCCAGAGGTCCTCGATGGATACTGCGATCAACTTAGGCCCCCAGGCTCTTGGCGATCATCTCCCCAGCATGGCGAAGGCCTGCTGTGTAGTTCTCGGGAAGGGGATCTATCTCCAGAATCCGGCAGCCGGTCTCATCGGCGATCACCTGGGCGCTCTTCGGGTTGAACTGTGGCTCGACGAAGATGGTGGAGACGTTCGAGGAGGAGACGAGATCCACCACCGTCGCCATGTGGCGCGGGCCTGGCTCCTTCTCGTCAACTGACAGGGGGACCTGGACGAGGCCGTAATCCCTCGCGAGGTAGCTGAAGGCGGGATGCTGTACTACGAAGACCCGCCTAGGAGCACTGCCAAGAAGCTCCCCGAGGTCAGAATCGAGATCCCGAAGTGCCTTGAGGTACGAATCCCTGTTTTGAGCATAGTATTCCTCATGGCCCGGGTCTGCGTCGGCAAGGCCTTTGTAGATGTTCTCAACCTGTATCATGCCGTTTCTGGGAGAGAGCCATATGTGTGGATCGGGCGCGCCGCTTTCAACGCCCCCCTCACCAAAAATCAGATCTACGCCCTTAGAGGAGTCGACGACCGAGATGTGACCCCTGCCGATCAACTCCTCCATCCAGGTCTCAAGGCCTGCCCCGTTCTTGACGTAGAGGTCTGCGCTCTCCATTATCCGCATCTGGGATGGCGTGGGCTCGAAGGTGTGGGGCTCGGCCCCAGGGGGGACGATCACCGTTACATCCACATACTCGCCTCCAACGTTATGCACCATATCCGCGAGGGGGGAAATGGTCGTCACAACCTGCAGCTGGTCCCCTTCGGGAGCCGGAGCGAGGCACCCTGCGGCAAGCAAGGCGAGCATGAGGGCCAGGATCTTCCAGGTGTCGTTCATACGGTCATTGCCTCCTCCGGCAAGCTCTTTCCAATGTAGCGGGACCTTGTTCGGCCCCCTTCCTTCCAGTAGCAGTACCAGTAGGGGCCGTGTGGACAGCCTCGGCAGCCCTTTCCGCAGTACACGAGCTCCAGACGGTACGTGCGCGAACCTGAGCGCCTCTCCTCGACGACCCCATCTCCCGATTCCCTATCGGTTATGAGGCGGTCGACGGTCTCCCTGATGCGATAGAGGTCGGATAGGCTCTTTTCGGCAAGTATGTGGGATAGGTCCCCTGGGGTCATAGCACGCTCTTATGTAACTGATGAATAGTTAAAGCCGACGGTTACATAAGAACAGGGGCGATATGCGAAGGGATCATCGAGAGACGATTTCGTTGTGATGCAGTGGAAAAATAGGAAAGAGGGGGCAGGGTAGCAGAGTTCATGGCCAATACAGGGTGACTGGTAAAGGAGGAAGCCAGCCCCGCCCGATTGGGCACGACGCATCGTAGCTATATATGCTTTTCGTAAGAAAATATATGGATAAAATAGAACAATTTGTGAGGAAAATAAGAAATGGGGTTTGGGGGCTCATGCCCCCTTGAACCTCTTGTATATGTACTCGTCCTTGGCGGTTGCATGAACCGTCTTCAGCGCCTCCTCGAAGTGCCTCATATCGATCTTCTGACCCTTGATCGACTCGATCTCCTGGGGCTTGCCGGACTGGACGTACTCCCTGATGGCGAGCATCACGGCCTCGTTGCAGACGGCGAAGATGTCCGCTCCTGTGTAGTTCTCGGTCCCCTTCGCGAGCTCCTCCAGTTTTACGTCATCTGAGAGGGGTCGCTCAGCTGTATGGATCTTGAAGATCGCGAGCCGCGATGCCTCGTCGGGAACTCCGATCTCGATCATGCGATCGAACCTGCCGGGCCGAAGCAGCGCTGAGTCTATGATGTCGGGCCGGTTCGTTGCAGCGATCACCACGACGTTATGCAGGGACTCGAGGCCGTCCATCTCCGACAATATCTGGCTGATCACCCTCTCGGTCACGTGGGAGTCGCCTAGGCCGCTTCCCCTCGTGGGCGCGATTGCGTCGATCTCGTCGAAGAAGACCACCGCAGGTGCTGCCTGCTTGGCCTTTCTGAATGTCTCTCTGACCGCCTTTTCGGACTCGCCCACCCACTTGGAGAGGAACTCTGGGCCCTTGACGCTGATGAAGTTCGCCTGGCTCTCGGTTGCGACAGCCTTTGCAAGCAGCGTCTTTCCCGTACCGGGCGGCCCATAGAGGAGGATTCCCTTCGGCGGGGTTGCGTTCATGTGATCGAAGAGGCTCGTGTAGGTTAGAGGCCACTCAACAGCCTCCATGAGCTCCTGCTTGGCATTGTCAAGGCCTCCGATCTCCGTCCAGTGGATGTCCGGGGACTCGACCATCACCTCGCGCATGGCGCTTGGCTCCATCTCGCGCAGGGCATCGAGGAAGTCCTCGTTCGTCACCTCGATCTTGTTGAGGATCTCTGCTGGGATCGCCTCGACCTCCAGGTCAAGCTCGGGCATGATCCGGCGGAGCGATCGCATTCCAGCCTCCCTGGCAAGGGCTGCAAGGTCCGCACCCACAAATCCATGGGTGATCTCGGCAAGCCTCTCCACGTTCACGTTGGGCGCAAGGGGCATTCCCCTGGTGTGGATCTGCAAGACCTCCAATCGCGAGGCCCTGTTGGGAACGCCGATCTCGATCTCCCTATCGAACCTGCCCGGCCGCCGTAGCGCCGGATCAAGGGCATCAGGCCTGTTCGTAGCTCCTATCACGACCACCTTTCCGCGCGACTCCAGGCCGTCCATCAATGCGAGCAGCTGGGCAACGACCCTGCGCTCGACCTCTCCCGTGACCTCCTCCCTCTTCGGGGCGATGGAGTCGATCTCGTCGATCAGTATGATGCTTGGCCCCTCTTCCTCGGCGGTCTTGAAGAGCTGCCTGAGCTTCTCCTCCGACTCGCCGTAGTACTTGGACATGATCTCAGGGCCCGAGAGCGTCTCGAAGTGGGCGTTGGTCTCGGATGCAAGGGCTTTTGCGAGAAGCGTCTTTCCGGTTCCAGGAGGCCCGTGGAGGAGCACGCCCTTTGGCGCCTCAACGCCGAGGCGCTCGAAGAGCTCGGGGTGCTTCATCGGAAGCTCTATCATCTCCCGAACCTTCTTGATCTCGGCTCCAAGACCCCCTATGTCCTCATATGTTATGCGGGGAAGGGCTTTGACCTCCTTTGCAGGCTTCTCCGATAGCTCTATTCGGGTGCTTCCTCCGATGACGACCGAGTCCTTGGCTGGCGTTACGCGGACTGCGACGAGCTCGATCTTTCTTCCCATCACATTAAATTCGATGATATCGCCGCGGGTGAGCACCCGGCCCTCCATATAGCGGCGAAGGTACTCCTCGCCTCCGGTGATGCGCAAGGGAACTGTGGGGGCAAATGTGATCCCGGTTGCTGGATGCGCTTGGATGATCTTGACCGGCACCCTGTCGTCCATGCTGACGCCTGCGTTCCTGCGGATGCTTCCGTCCATGCGGATGATCCCTGTCCCTGTATCATCCGGGTAGCCGGGCCAGAGAAGGGCTGCTGTCTTCTTCTTTCCCTGGATGAATATAACGTCGCCTGCTTGCCAATTTCTCTCTCGAATCACCGCGGGATCGACCCTGGCAATTCCCCGGCCTACGTCGGAGGGGCGAGCTTCCCCCACCTTGAGCGTGATCTCTTCGGTCATTATGAACCTCCTGTTCTATTTCGATTTACAAGTTTAAGTATTTTTGACTCTCTTCCTCGGGAACCGACTTCCCCTGCGCGGGGCCCTCCCGGCCTGAAGCCTCGCGGATTACGTACATATCATTACTAACCTGTGGTTAGTATCTAAAGTTGTATAAAAGCGTTGTGGTAAGCTGCTCTACAGCAAGCTGCTGTATGCTATAGGATCCTGAATGGTCAAGCCCACGATAGCGGCCCCAATCCTTGGCCAGGGGATCCAAACCCAAAGGATGAAAAGTGCAATATAAATGAGGGCTTCGATTTACGTCAGTTTTAGAAGGTTTTAAATTTTCACGTTAATATTTTCAATCTATATGGTTGATATCCCTCATGATCTCCTCCATTTTAGCTATTTAGACCGAGTTTCGACCCATTTCTCCTCTAATTTTATTTCTTTTTCGATAGCTTCCGCTAAGTTGGGTTTACATTCGCCAAATGTTTTAGCTGTACTAAGTTGTATACTATTGCACCCATCATACATTTTACTCCAGCTCTAGCAACGGTCGTTACGCAGACATGTCCTGATTTATGGGCTCGTTTGATTACAGAGAAACACCTTTCGACAGGTGCCCGCTTTTTACTGATTCGCTTATTTCTGAGAACGTCTCGGATTCCTAGCTTGTGTCCCCGTGTAGCTTTTTTCATTGACGCGTCGATTCCTCTTGTTTCAGCGCCAGCATATCCTTTATCGGCATAACGTGGTTTGTCTTTGATTCCGAGGTCAACCTTACTATCGTGAACAGAGGCGGTGGTAGTCTCGAAGTCCCTGATAAGGTGGTACTCGGTATCAACCATAATATGAATTTTATAGCCGAAATAGGATTTTACACCCTTTTTTGCCCAGGTCCCCTCATTTGTTGGCTCTTCATCTGGTAGTTCACTTTTCAATTCCTCATTAACAATATTATTTGCAATATGTAGCAAATCTTCATCGAACTCTTCGCCCTGACTCGCCAATGGCGCCTCCAAATCATGATCCTCTTTCGCATCTTTGTCCTGCTGATTTTTCTTATTCCTCTTTCTGCCTGGATCGGATGTTATAAAGGACGCGTCCTGAATAGTGCCCTTAAATTTGTCAAGTTTCTTCTCATCGATCTGCTTCTGAAGTTCTTCCCAAAGAGCCTTGTCCATGCCGCAGTTCGTCAAGCGATCGCGAAATAGCCAAACTGTACTGAAATCGGGAACGACTTCGGTTGTGCCAAGAAACATGCGAAATGAGATCCTATCTGCAACCTGCCGTTCTAGTTCAGGATCCGATAGGCCAAACCAATGTTGAAGTACGAGCATCTTCACCATAATCACAATATCGATATTCGGGCGGCCTCCGTGACTCGTTTTGTTATTATATAAATAACCCTCCATAAACCTAAAACGCTCCCAATCGATCAGAGATCCGATATCACATAGGGGATCTCCCAGCGCCTTAACACGAGAATATTCATGTCTTATGGCAAAATCAATAAGGCTCCTCATACAACATATACTATACTATTGATAGTATATAAGCTTTTCGATCAATAGGTTTTTCGAAACTCTCAAATGCGATTCGAGCTTTTCATATATCGATGCATAGGCGCCGGGGCTTTCCACCTATCGCCCATTCGATGCAGCGAGAGCCCTCTTCCGGAGATCTCACTTACGTGGCGAAAGCGATTATTATCAATGACCTCCATCTCGGTGTCAATGCCCCTCAAGCTGCGCATAGCCACCTTCAACATGTGGAACTTCGACGATCGTCCCGGCCTTCAGCCGAGCCTCGAAGAGCGGATAGCAGTCATGCGACCCCAGCTCGTCAGGATCAACGCCGACATTCTCTGCCTCCAGGAGGTCAACGGCCAGCAGGGCCGCAAGGGAACGCATTTTCGAGCCCTCGACTGGCTGCTCGACGGCACTCCCTACGCGACCTTTCAGAAGGTCTCGACGACGGTCGATGGAACCAACGTGTACGAGGAGAGAAACCTCGTCATATTGAGCCGGTTTCCCATACTGGAGCATCATCAGTACATGCATCGATATGCTCCAGCTCCAATGTACAAGAAGGTGACAGCAGAGCCGGAGGAGGAGGAGGCCCGCGAGGTTGTCTGGGAGAGGCCCATACTGTATGCGTCAATAGGAATCGATGAAAAGACCGTTCTCGAGGTCGTAAACCTGCATCTCAAGTCCAGGAGGCCGTCGGGCATTGCCGGCCACCGCCTCGGAGATGCCGTCTGGAGGACTGCCTCCGGCTGGGCCGAGGGATTCTTCCTCTCTTCACTGAAGCGGCTCGGCCAGGCGCTCGAGGTGCGCATGCTCATAGACCATATATTCGATAGGGATATCCATGCACTGATAGCTGTTTGCGGCGACTTCAACGCCGACCTCGAGGAGGTGCCAGTCGAGGCAATTAGGGGAGACCTCGAGAACACAGGGAATCCGACGCTTGCGCCGAGGGTGATGATCGCAAGCGAGAGAAACATCCCTGAGCCTGCCCGGTTCTCGCTTTTACACAACGGCAAGGGAAAGATGCTCGACCATATTCTCGTCTCCCGCACGCTTCTCGCTTACTTTCGAGGCTCGGAGATCCACAACGAGACGCTTCACGACCACTCCACGGCTTATCGGCGCCCCTTCCTCCATCCCGAGTCGGACCACGCCCCTGTCATCGCCCGCTTCGAGCTTCCCGACTCCAGGATGATGTGGCCTGTCGAACGGGCGAGGAAGAAGGAGAGATAGGGCGGTTGTGCCTATCGATATCGGCATATATATGTTAGAAAAGCTTATTATTTTCGGTTCCTCGCTATTTGATGTGGGTGAGCGCATTCCTTCCGATTTCAACCACGAATGAACGCGAATGAACGCTAATATTATCCATAAAATCACATACATTTAGGGTACATGTGAGCT
>Ga0268281_1000336_pt1 | contig 36346 bp, 23 predicted proteins | sample saktaG_10_FD_190134 | JGI IMG/M metagenome (GOLD analysis project Ga0268281, IMG submission 190134) | Saline water microbial communities from Sakinaw Lake, British Columbia, Canada - sak_2011_5_24_50m | ecosystem: Environmental > Aquatic > Non-marine Saline and Alkaline > Saline ...
TGGACAGTTCGAGGGGCAAATAATATTATCGCGTTGCGTTGTTGTATCCTCAGTAATCTATGGGAAGATTTTTGGGAGTACAGAGCCTGTGGATAAAATATGTTACCCATAAATTTGTCGTACACCCCCTGCTTAATACAGGACTAAGTCATTTAAAGAGATAACTTGTTGTAATTTAAAGATTATTAGCTTAATCAATTTTTTGTAAATTCGAAATCCGAAGCACGAAATCCGAAATAAATACGAATAACCAAAATTCAAAATTGAAAAAATCCCAACATCCTGTAGATATTGTATAAGTTCCCGGAATGTTTTTATCATTGGTATTTGGATTTTGAAATTGTTTCGTATTTCGATATTCTAATTTCGGATTTGAGTTCCGGTATTGACAGAATAAAACTCCAGCTTTGACCAAGTTAGAGTCTATTTTGACGAGACCTTTGCATAACCCCAGTATTGTCATTGCGAGCGAAACGAAGAAATCTCATAACACATTGATAAGCCACGAGATTGCCGCGTCGCTTTGCTCCTCGCAATGACCAAAATTGGGCAAAAGAGGGGGCCATGCAAAGGTCTCTTGACGTTACCGTGGAGAATGGCTATAAATTATTGACCTCATTTATTGAAACTGTTATATTTTCAAATATATTGTAACGTTTTTAACAAGGTTGTCCTTTGGGGAATTTAGCGGGAATATTTATATCATCTTTTCTCATCGCACTATCAGGGGCAATTGTTCCCGGGCCGGTGTTGTCTGTTACAATTTCTGAAAGTGTAAAAGGGAATTTTTGGGCAGGACCGATGATTGTGCTTGGTCACGGTTTGCTGGAAATCGCGCTAATTGTTTTATTGGTAGCAGGTTTTGCGGATTTTATAAATAACACAAAATTTTTAGGTATTATCAGCGCCCTGGGAGGAATTTATCTGCTCTGGTTGGCTTTCTTGATGTTGAAGGACGTAAGACATGTAAAAATAAAAATTAACGGGGAGCGCCATATGTGGGGTGGCCCCGTATTTGCCGGTATAGTGACGAGCCTTGCTAATCCCTACTGGATAATATGGTGGGCAACAATTGGTTTGGGCTATGTTATTGTTTCGATGAAATTCGGATTGATTGGAATCACAGTATTTTTTGTTGGACATATTTTAGCGGATTTATCATGGTATAGTATGGTATCTTACATAGTTTCAAGAGGGAACAATTTTATTAGTGGTCGAATATATAGAGGGATCATAAGTGCTTGTGCCTTTATGCTCATCTTTTTCGGTATTACGTTTGGTGCATGGGGGATAAAACAACTTGCTGTCTTTGCAGTATAGCTTTTTTACTTATAACAAAGGACTGTAGTAATGCTAAAAGGCAAAAAAATTATTCTCGGTATAACAGGCAGTATTGCTGCTTACAAATCTGCGGAACTTACAAGGGAATTTGTCAAGCAAGAGGCAGATGTCAAGGTTATAATGACTCAAAATGCGTTGAAGTTTATCACACCTTTGACTATGCAAACTCTTTCGGGAAATCCTGTTTATTCAGATACATTTTCACTGACAGGACAGTGGAAAATAGGTCATATATCTCTTGCTGAAGATGCGGATATTATTCTTATAGTCCCGGCAACAGCGAATATCATCGGGAAGATTGCATCGGGTATCGCAGATGATCTGCTTTCAACTACTGTAATGGCAACAAAGTTACCCGTGTTGGTGTGCCCGGCAATGAATACAAATATGTATACCAACGAGATTGTCAGGGCAAATATGATGAAGCTGTCTTCATTGGGATATTTCTTCATGGAGGCAGAATATGGTGAATTGGCCTGCGGGGCAGAAGGTGCAGGAAGACTTCCTTCTGTTGACGATATTGTGGAGGAAGTGACGTCAATTCTCGCGAAAAAGGATCTGGCGGGTGAGAGAATATTGATAACCGCAGGTCCCACGAGAGAGCCTTTCGATCCGATAAGATTCATATCCAATTATTCATCGGGGAAGATGGGATATGCATTTGCCATAATGGCCAAAAGAAGAGGGGCAGATGTTACTTTAATCAGTGGACCAACGGAACTGCCTGTACCATCGGGTGTCAAATTTATCAGGGCTTCGAGTGCCGTGAAAATGAGAGATGAAGCAATGAAACATGTGGAGGAATCAACTGTTATTATTAAGGTTGCTGCTGTGGCGGACTACCGTCCGTCGGTTCTTTCCGATTCCAAGATAAAAAAGCAGGATGGTATTTTCAGCATTTCTCTTGAAAGGAATCCGGATATTATTTCTGAAATTGGACAGATTAAGGGCGATCGCATCCTGGTGGGCTTTGCCATGGAAACGGAAAATCTTCTAAAGAACGCCTATGATAAACTCATATCAAAGAATATGGATCTCATTGTGGCAAATGACCTGAGCAGGCCAGGTTCAGGATTCCAGTATGATACGAATAGTGTAAGATTAATTGACAGGTCTGGCGATGTGAGGAAATTACCCCTCATGAATAAGCAGAGGGTTGCCGACAGAATCCTGGACAGGATTAAAAAATTACGTGAAGAGAAAAAAGGAAGCATTTAACCGTACAAGCAAAACCATGAACGGATGCAGAACATCAATATGGATTCAGAGGAACAGCAAAGAGAAGAACTGTTTCAGTTAGTCACTTCTCTAAAAAGTTATATCCTTTTAGAACGAGATTCAGGAAGGAATTATTCCAGTATGTACCTGAAAGGTGAAGTTCCATCTCTCGATGCGATGACCATAGAAGATACAGATAAAGGTGATGAAACAGCTTTTATTCCTTCCTTAACCCTTGATGATGTGAGGCAGGAACTTGGAGACTGTCAGAGATGTAACTTGTGTGAGGTGAGGAAAAACCTCGTTTTTGGAGAAGGAAATTACAATGCGGATCTCGTATTTGTGGGGGAGGCACCCGGTGCAGAGGAAGACAGGCAGGGAAAACCATTTGTAGGCCGTGCAGGACAACTTCTTACGAGAATTATTGAGGCTATGGGGCTTACGAGAGAGGAAGTTTACATATGTAATATATTGAAATGTCGTCCTCCGGAAAACCGGAATCCCAAACCGGAGGAAATCAGAGCCTGTGAACCTTTTTTAATAAAACAACTCGAGACCATTAACCCCAGAGTCATTTGTGCCCTTGGCACTTTTGCTGCCAAGACATTGCTTAAAACGGATGCTCCCATATCCAGCCTTCGTGGACGATTCCATTCTTATCAGGGGATAAAACTTATGCCTACGTATCATCCGGCGTATCTTTTAAGAAATCCCGGAGCCAAAAAACAGGTATGGGAAGATGTTCAGATGATTATGAAGGAATTACAGTAACGAAGTGAATAATAAACATATTGAGGAATAGAGTGAATTAAATTCGAATATCGAATATCGAAATCCGAAACAAACTCGAAATTCAAATACTAAATGTTTTAAACACCGGTTGTTTTGAATTTTGTTTATTTGATATTGCTTTGTGCTTCGGATTTCGAATTTATTTAGTAAGTTCAGAATGCGAACTTGTCTGAAGAGACGACAAATGGTGTAACCATGAAATACAAAAAGGCCAAAACAGTTGTTATGTCCGTGATGATTGTAATCTGCATTGTTCTTGCAGGTTCACACGCATTTGGAGATGAAAAAACTCCCGTATTTAATGTTATTACCGTAAATGCGGCCATTACCCCGGCCGTTGCAACGTATATTATAAAAAGTATTGATCAAGCTTATGCAGAAGGTTCTACGGGACTCATTCTTTTGCTTGATACACCGGGTGGTCTTGATCTGGCTATGAGAGATATTATCAAGGAGCTTTTGGGCTCTCGTATACCTGTTATTGTTTTTGTCTATCCCTCCGGGGCGAGGGCGGCTTCCGCCGGTGTGATGATAACCATGGCATCCAACATAGCGGCCATGGCACCGGGTACGAACATCGGTGCGGCCCATCCGGTTGCTATTGGTATGGGCGGTAAAATGGACGAAACCATGGCTGAAAAGGTAGTAAATGATGCCGTTGCCTATTCAAAGAGTATTGCAAAAAAGAGAGGCCGCAATTCTAAATGGGTCGAACTTGCCGTCCGGAAAAGTGAGTCGGTTACTGCGGAAGAAGCCCTGAAACTGAATGTTATCGATTTTGTTGCTAACGATGTGAGTCAATTATTGGCGAAAATTGATGGGAAAACCGTATTGCTGCCATCGGGGGAGGTGCAGTTAAATACGAAGGGGGCAATCATCAATGAGAAAAAGATGGGGCTGCGCGAAAGGATATTGACAGCTCTCAGCGATCCTAATATAGCTTATCTTTTACTAATGATAGGTTTGGCCGGGTTATACTTTGAATTTGCCCATCCGGGTGCAATTCTTCCGGGGGTTATAGGTGGAATTTCTCTTATCCTTGCTTTTTTTGCACTGCAGACCTTGCCAGTAAATTTTGCAGGAGTTCTTCTGATAATTTTTGGTATTATACTTTTTATTGCTGAAATAAAGATTGTAAGCCATGGGATGCTTACAGTTGCAGGTGTAATATCACTCGTTCTGGGTTCACTTATGCTTTTTGAATCACCGATTCCAGCCCTCAGGGTATCATTAAAGGTAATGATCCCAACAATTGTTATTGTTACATTGTTTTTTGTAGCTATTATCGGGCTTGCAGTCAAGGCCCAGATGAGAAAGCCGGCAACCGGTGTGGAAGGGATGATTGGCAAAAAAGGAGATGCCATCACATCCGTTCATGAAGATGGGAAGGTTTTCATAAAAGGGGAACACTGGAACGCATATAGTAAAGACATGATAGAAGAGGGAGAAAAGATAAAGGTAGTCGGAATGAAGGGACTAAGATTAGAAGTTGAAAAATTTGAATGAGAAAAAGGGGGATAAGCCATGATGATGTATACAGTTGGTACGATAGTAGTCTTAATTATTATGTTTTTAGCAGCGGCAATAAGAATCCTGAATGAATATGAGAGGGGTGTGATTTTTCGTCTGGGAAGGGTTATCGCTACAAAAGGGCCTGGCCTTATCGTATTAATACCCATAGTAGACAGAATGGTTAAGGTCGATATGAGAATCATAACCATGGACGTTCCTCCGCAGGATGTGATAACGAGAGATAATGTTTCTATAAAGGTGAATGCGGTTATATACTTCAGGGTAATGACTGCCAATGATGCTGTTATCGAAGTTGAAAACTTTCTCTATGCCACTTCTCAGCTTGCACAGACGACTTTAAGGAGTGTTTGTGGTCAGGTTGAGCTGGACGAAATTCTGGCGGAAAGAGAAAAGATCAATGCTCAGTTGCAGGAGATACTGGACAGGAGTACAGATCCGTGGGGGATCAAGGTATCCACCGTCGAAGTGAAACATATTGATCTTCCTCAGGAGATGCAGCGGGCTATGGCCAAACAGGCAGAAGCGGAAAGAGAAAGAAGAGCGAAGGTCATCAATGCAGAGGGAGAATTTCAGGCCGCTCAAAAGCTGGCTGATGCGGGTAAAGTTATTGCCGAACAACCCATTGCCTTACAGTTGCGTTATCTTCAGACGCTTGTCCAGGTTGCATCTGAAAACAATTCGACAACACTGTTCCCCATTCCTATCGATTTATTCAGACCCTTCCTGGATTTAATTGGAAAGAAAGAATCTGTATAAATAAAGATAAATTTTTAAACCTGAAACCTGAAACTTGAAACTTAAGTCCATCCTGAAAGGAGAAAAAAGTGGCAGGAAAAGAAAAGAATTTTGTATTAACGAGTGCCCTGATTCTAATTGCATTGGGTGTTCTTATTATCCTGAACAGCAGCGGGGTTTATGGATTTGACAAAAGCTGGCCCTTACTGTTGATAGTGATTTCTATCGGAATACTGGTTCAACGTATCAAAGACATCGGGGGTTGGTTTATCGGTATTGTTGGGGTTATTTTTATTGCCATGAAAAAGTTTTACCCGAATATTGAAAGTTGGGCTCAATATGTCCTTCCCGCAGTTTTGATCCTCCTGGGTGTCTACATTTTATTTGATCATTTTAAAAATTTGAAAAAGGCGAAAACAGAATAACATGTTGTGAAGGTGGAAGCCGTTAAGGAAAACATAAAACCGGGTGACAGAGCCTTAATCATATGCGATTTCGATGGTACGGTAAGCATATTAGATATAGGTTACGAAATCATAAAACGATTTGCAGCCCACGGATGGGAAGAAATCGATCAGGCTTATTGCGATGGCAAAATAGGTTCTAAGGATGCCTATGCAAAGATTGCCGATCTTATTAAGGCATCCAGGGAAGAAATGGTTGATTTTGCCATAAGATACGGAAACATTGATCCCTTCTTTAAAGAATTTTACCTGTTCTGCAGAAAAAACAGTATTGATATCAAGATTGTTTCTGATGGCCTTGATTTTTATATAGAAGCGATTTTGAAAAAATATGACCTTCAGGAAATTGAATTCTATTCAAATGTTGTTTTTTTTGGGGATAATGGGAAATTTTCTATTGAATTTCCTCAATGGAATGATGAGTGTGATAAATGTGGAAACTGTAAAAGCAAAATCCTCGAACAATACCGTTTGACTTATGACAGGATAATATATATTGGTGACGGCTATTCAGATGTATGTCCGGCTCAAGAGGCGGATCTTGTATTCGCAAAGGATATCCTCTATAAAAAATGTTTAAAAAATGGTAGAGACTGCATTTACTATGAAGATTTTGGTGATGTAAGGAAATATCTGGAGAGAACATTTCCTTTTTTTTTGTCTGAGGGGCTTAATTGTTCCGGGTGACCGGATAGTTGAGTTTCACTTACATTATAGAACGTTTTTAAAAGGAGAGAATATTATTAATGGAGACCGTTGTATCTATTAAACCTCTGTTGGCTGTTTCGATTTCCCTTTTCGGTTCATTGTTGATCATTGCCTTTGGCAAAAGACCTAACGTAAGAGAATCGTGTACTTTTATAATTGCGTTTATCAAGTTTGGTATCATTGCCTCAATGTTGCCTGTTGTCCTGGGTGGTCAAAAGATATTTTACAGTCTTGTAGAAGTCCTTCCCGGGGTGGGGATCGCATTCAGGGTAGATTCCCTTGGTCTTCTCTTCGCACTGGTGTCTTCATCTCTCTGGATCGTAACATCAGTATATTCTGTCGGGTATATGCGACCACTTAAGGAACATTCTCAAACAAGATACTTTGCTTTTTTCGCCTTGGCGCTTTCTTCTGCAGTTGGTGTCGCGTTCTCCGCTAATCTTCTTACCTTTTATTTGTTCTATGAGATGTTGTCTTTGTCTACTTACGCTTTAGTAACCCATCATCAGGATAAGGAAGCGCGTTCTGCAGGAAGGAAATATTTGACCTATTTGATGGGCACATCAATAGCCTTCCTCCTTCCCGCCATCGTATTAACATATATCTATACGGGAACTTTAAATTTTTCAGATCACGGTATCCTTGCCGGGAAGGCCCCGGATGTGATCCTTGTAGTTATGTTTGTCCTCTTTATTGCCGGAATTGGCAAGGCAGCAATCATGCCGCTCCATTCGTGGCTTCCTTCTGCAATGGTGGCGCCAACACCGGTGAGCGCACTACTGCATGCCGTTGCCGTTGTTAAAGTCGGTGTATTTTCAGTGTTACGAATTTGCTTCCATGTCTTTGGAATAAACTTGATGCATCTTCTCTCGCTGGATGTTTTCCTATTATATTTTATATCCATTACGATTCTTGTTGGTTCCTTGTTTGCGTTGAAACAGGATGACTTGAAAGCAAGACTTGCCTACTCCACTGTCAGCCAATTATCCTATATCGTTATGGGAGGATGTCTGTTGAGTGTTATAGGGGTGACCGGCGGAGTTATTCACATTGTTATGCATGCTTTTGGAAAGATTACTCTGTTTTTCTGTGCCGGAGCCATACTTGTGAACACCGGTCTTAAAAAGATAAGTGATATGAAGGGAATTGGGAAGAAAATGCCTATAACCATGGCAGCCTTCTTCTTCGGTTCATTAAGTGTAATAGGGATACCACCTTTTGGAGGCTTCATAAGCAAGTGGTATCTTGCCCTGGGTACCATTGATGCCCATCAGATTCCGATCCTGGTTGTCTTGCTAACCAGTTCACTCTTGAATGCAGCCTATTTCCTGCCAATTGCCTATAATGCCTTCTTTTCCACAGGTAACCATTTTAATGAATCAACTGTGGTACAGGAAGCACCTTTTCTAGCTGTGGCACCACCTGTATTTACCGCCTTTGTTTCTTTTCTCCTGTTCGTTTATCCAGGTTTTTTCCTTGAACTGGCCAGGATGACGGCAAAAGCTGTGTTGGGCTGATTAATTTTCACAGAATTTTTACGGGCTCTCTTGTTCACTGAGTACAAATTTAGTAGGGGCCAATAATGAAAAAAATATTTACAGAATCAAAAGTCGCCATTATTGGAGGTGGCAGAGTTTGTAAGGCCATACTGGAGATTGTTCTGGACCCTTCTTTTGACAGTCAAAAATCGAGCATTTTGGGTGTGGCCGATATAGATGATCAGGCTGTCGGTCTCAAATATGCAAAAGCAAACGGTGTTTTCACAACCAGAGACTATAAAGATTTGTTTCAATTCGAAGAATTGGACACGATTATAGAACTGACAGGTGATAATAAACTTCTGCAGGCACTGAAGAAAAAGAAGCCTCGCGGTGTTCGATTGATCGATCATTTTGGAGCAATGTCCTTATGGGATTTTCTTCAGATAGAGGCAAAAAGAAAAAAAGTTAAACATGAGCTATGGAGCAATATAAGCAAGACCCGTAAGACAGATAACGAGATCTACGAGGAAATTGAAAGGGAATTTGGACATTTTTCTGAAGAGCTTGCCGATATTGTAAGCGAGAGAACCAGACATCTTCAATCTGTGGAAAAGAATCTCGTTCGACGGGATCAGACAATCTCACAGGTCATTCAAGGGAGCACGATTCCCACCTTTGTCATTGACAAAAACCACGTTGTAACCCATTGGAATAAAGCGCTGGAGAAAATTTCCGGACTTAAAGCAGAAGATATTGTTGGAACAGAAAATCACTGGAAGGCTTTCTATTCAAAGGAGCAGCCGTGCATGGCTGATCATATCGTAATTGGGGTGCACGAGGAAGATATAAGAAATTATTATGGTGATAGGGTGCATCCGTCATCCTTTATAAAAGGAGCTTATGAGGCGGAAGGTTTCTTTCCGGATATGGGAGAGTCTGGTAAGTGGCTTTTCTTCACTGCCGCGCCCATTAAAGGTATTAACGGACAGGTTTTAGGTTCCATTGAAACCCTCTGGGACACAACGACAGAGAAGGAGGCAAAACATAAACTTGAAGAATTGGAGGCTCTGGAAGCCTCCATTCTGGATGCTATTCATATTGCAGTTCTGGTTTTGAGGGAGAGACGTATCATATTTGCCAATAGTGCTGTGGAATCTGTTTTTGGTTGGAAACCTGAGGAGCTGATTGGCAAAAGCACCAGGATGATATATCGAAATCAGGAAGACTTCGAAAAAATTGGCAGGGATGTCTATTATGAGTTAGAGAAACAACGGACTCATAGTCGTGAGTTCACATGCAGGCGTAAAGACGGTAGTGAAATTATTTGTATGATTAGAACTTCGAGAATTGGCGAGCTCTTGAAGGAAAGGGCAATTGTTGCTACTTATGAAGACATTACCGAGAGTAAGGCTGCGGAAAAGGAACTTGTACAAAGAGAAAAAGCCCTTTCTCAGATCATACAGGGGAGCACCATACCTACATTCGTCATAAACAAGGACCATGTTGTAACCCACTGGAACAAGGCCCTGGAGAGGCTTACGGGAAACAGCGCGGATGAAATCGTCGGGACAAGAAAGCACTGGAAGGTCTTTTACGCGGAAGAAAAACCGATTATGGCCGATCTGATTGTTGATCAGATGCAAGAGGAAAATCTGAGAAAATACTACGGAAATAAAGGGCGCAAGTCTCTTCTTATAGAAGGAGCATACGAGGCAGAGGATTTTTTCCCTCATATAGGAGAGGGTGGCAGATGGCTTTACTTTACGGGCGCTCCCATTGAAGGACCCGACGGGAATATTGTCGGCGCCATTGAAACACTGTGGGACACGACCGACACCAAGCTCCTTCAGAATGAGCGGGTAAAACACATCCACCAACTTTCGAGCCTGTGGAAGATTACAAGCGCCCTGAGTGAGTCACTGGATCTTGAAGAGAGCCTTCGCGCAGCCGTAAACGGAATCATTGCCAACCTGGATGTCGACAGCGCCGGAATTTACCTGAAGGAAAACGATTCGGGTTTCCGCGTAGCCTGCTCTGCCGGGTATTCCGAGGGCTTTTACCAGAGGGGAAGCGAGCCCGGGCCTGACAGTGTTATTGAAGAGGTAGTAAGGAAAGGCGAAAAGATCATCTTTGAGGATGTAACCGTTGATAATGCGCCTTACCCGAAATTCGTATTAAATGAGGGATTGAAATCGGCAGCTTATATTCCGCTGGCTTCCGTGGGGGGGGTCTTTGGCGTAATAAGAATTTCAAGTCACAGCTCACAGCGATTTTCAGATGATGACAAGAGTCTCTTTGCCATCATCAGCAATCGTATTGCCGTTGCAATAGAGAATGCCAGCCTTCATCATGAAACGAAGATGTTTGGTCAGTCTCTGGAATTGAAGGTAAGGGAGAAGACGGCGAAGCTGGAGGATTCATATCGTGAGATAGGGAGATCTGAAGAGAAGTATCGGACCATGTTTGACGCGGATCCTAATCCCATTATTATTGTTGATAGGAAGACCCTGCAAATTCTGGATGTCAACGAGACGGCCCTCGACTGTTACGGTTACTCGCGGGTTGAGTTTTTAAATATGTCCTTCCTGGATCTCGGGCATCAGAAAGACAATGAACTGATCGATGGTTTGAAGGGCATTTCCTCGAATGAATCGAATTCTTTCCCGAAGAGGATACATAATAAAAAGGACGGGATGCCATTTTATGTAAATGTCCATATCCGTTCTGTTCAATTTATGGGAAGAGACGCCCTGATAGCCACTACCCCTGATGTAAGCGAAAGTGTCGAAAAAGAAGCCCAGTTGATTCAGGCCAGCAAGATGGCGACATTAGGTACCATGGCTTCCGGTATAGCCCATGAAATCAATCAGCCCCTCAACGTGATTCAGGTGTGCTCGGATTTCTTCAAGAAAATGATTAACAAAGGCGAGAAAATAAAAGAAAAAGAGCTGTATACAATGGCCGAAGAAATTGGCACGAATGTCCAGAGGGCGGCAAAGACCATAACACATATGAAAGATTTTGCCAGGCAGTCTGAGGTAAAGAGTGATCAATTGGATATTAACAAACCTATTTCCGATGTCTTCAAGATACTGGGTCAGCAGCTGAGGGTACACAGGATAGAAGTGGAACTGGATCTGGCTTCAGATCTGCCTCCCATCATTGCCGATCATAACAGACTGGAGCAGGTTTTTATCAATCTGGTGACAAATGCAAGGGATGCCCTGGATGAAAAGGAAGCCAGATCAGGGGATCGGGAATGGAACAAGGTCTTGAAGATCAGATCTTATCAGGAAGACAATCACGTTGTTGTAACAGTGCATGACAATGGAACAGGGATTCCTGAAGATATCAGGGATAAAATATTTGAGCCCTTTTTTACCACGAAAGAGGTTGGAAAAGGTACCGGACTGGGCATGAGCATCAGTTACGGTATCATCAAAGATTATGGTGGAACCATTAAAGTAGAAGGTGATCCTGACAAAGGCACCACCTTCAAACTGGATTTCCCCGCTGCTGGGGTCACATCTTAAATATTAAGTATTTGCTTTTTAATCTCTTCCAGTTTAATTTTTAGTTGCTTGTCTTGCTTAAATAACCGGCTAACTTTGTTACAGGTCAGCGTCACCGCTGCTCCCGATATGCCGCCAAATTGATGGCCTATCTGGGTATTGGTCAGACCGCAGAGTTCTCGCGAGAGGTATATCGCATGCTCCCGAGCTCGGTTGCCCTTTCTGCCCTTTTCAGTGATCGTTGTTTCTTCGCATCCATATGCTTCACCAACTGTTCTGATTACCGTATCGATCGGTATAACGGACCTCAGGGTTTTTAATTGGGGTATCTCTCTGTCGTCTGTCCGTCCTTTCAGAAATGTCTCTTGTATCCAGGTGATGAACGATTCATTGCCCAGAATACTGCCCGCGACAGCGTGTGTCTCCGGGTCTCCCATAAGTGTTTCGTCGATTTCTTCCACAAAGCGGCGGTATCGGTTCATCGCCATCCTGGTGGTGGTTTCAAAACAGGAAAGCAGTCGATCGCGTTCAAGCCATGAGGGGATGGCGTTTCCTCCTTTTGCGTAGGCACGGTAGCTACTCCAGGGGTAGTCTTCAGGGCTTTCAGTGATCGTTGCCCTCACCGGATTGAGGTGGATGTACCGGGATAGTTCCAGCAGGTAGTCATCTGCGTCGATGAGGATTGATTTGAAGCGACCCTGAAAGAGGTGACCATGCCGATGATGTTTGCGGTTGTAATACGTGGCATAGCTTACGTTGAGCCACTGGATGGCACTGCTGATGTTTGCATTCGAGGTCTCCACGATGAGGTGGTAGTGGGTGGTCATGAGGCAATAGGCATGGATCGAAATGGTAAAGCGTTCAACTGCCGTTTCAAGGTATCCCAGAAATTTCCGCCTGTCGCTATCATCGGCATAAATCGCTTCACCGGCGTTGCCTCGATTGATGATATGGTAGAAGGCCCCGGGGTATTCGATACGGAGTGGTCGTGCCATAGCGCTTTCCTCGTCAAAAAGTCTTCCTGTTATTATTTGGGATTCTATGACGACAACCTATGTTTTGTCAATACTTAATATTTAAGATGTGACCCTGTTCTCCTGCTGTTAACTCTCTGCTAGCTACTTTCGTTTAAGTGCATCACGCACGTTTTTACTAGGGCCCCATACGGCACATAGAGGTCCCCATTGAATTTGCATTATTTCAGTCAGACAGTTAAAAAGATCTCTATTTTGCAAATCATTATAAAATACTTTCCTTTCTTTAAGAACGAATATGATATATCCATTTACACGTATATTTTGAATGTCATCAAAATTAGCTGTTACCACAGCCGCGCCTCGATGCATATGTAATCTAAGCCTACGAGACTCGAAGTCCACAATAACTTTGTATGCAAATTTCTGCTGAATTTTTCCAAAAATATAAGGAATAACACAAAGAAAGACTAAAATAATGATGGCATATGTACTCAAATATCCAATTTTTAAGATAGTAAACGTAAATATAAAAAATATACAACCCAAAATAAATTTATCTAGGTGGTTGGCAATGAATCGTTGCAAGTTTGATTGCGAGAAGGAGTATATTCCTCGCCTCACGTTTTCCTCTATCATATCCCCCCTTATCATCTCCTCAAACGAATAAACATTAGTTCCTCGCTCATTTGTTCGATGTTCGATAAAGCTATTTGTATTAGAAGTTGATCATCCCTAACCCCCAGCTAATTGGCGCAGTGAACATTGCTGCACAAACGTGCACCGCAGCTCCTTTTGCTCCGACAGCTGCTACAGAAGCGACCATTCCACCTCCCATATAGCCCGTCAATGCTCCAATACCAGCACCTTTGGCAGCTCTGCGGCCAATATCTCCGGCTGAAGCACATGGGTCGCTCAAAGCCTTGGCAGTCGCTCCGCCCACAGCTCCACCGAAAAATCCAGAAACAGCTCCTCCAACCATACCACCAACGATATTCGATGCTTGAGGCATGAATGCACCGACAATCGCACCGGCCGCAGCTCCCGCCACCCCTCCTATAATACCTGCAGCCATATCACCAGAGGTTATTCCTGAAAGAAACCCACCATAAGCCCCGGCAACGATACCAATTACAGCTCCAGCAACACCAATCTCTCCACTCGGATCCACCAGATTCACCGGATCATTTAGGACATACCCGTACAGGTCGGTATCGCCGCCGGTGAAGAGGATGGGGTCTTTGGCGGTCCAGCGGCCTGTGTCGGGGTCATAGTCACGGTAGCCGAAGCGGACAAGGCCGGTGTCTCTGTCGTAAAGTCCTCCGGCAAATCCTAAGGGTATGGTAAATGTCGGATTTGTGTCTTTGATGATATTACCGAAGGAATCGTAGTCGATTTGTTTCACCGCAGTGCCTGATGTGTCTGCTATAACTCTTAGCGAGCCCACCTGGTCGTAGGTCAGGTAATAGGTAGAACCGTCTTTGGTCATGGCAACGGGCATCCTGCCGTCGGCGTATTCGAATCTCATAATGAGATTGTCGCCTCCGTCGTAGACGGCCAGGAGTCGGGTCAGCCCCTGCCAGAGGTATTTCTCGGTGATCATGCCGTTGACCTTCTTCGCAATCCTCCGTCCCAGGGGATCATGAATATAGTCGATGGTTTTTCCATCAGGAAGGGTTACTCCCAAAAGTTCGCCCCGGGATGAATACTCATAAGATGTTATGTCTGAACCGTCTGTCTTCTTCGCGAGAAAACCGTCGAGATTGTACTGATACGTTGCGGTACCGGCGGTAAGCAGATGGTCCTCATCAGAGTAAGTAAAGGTTCTTCCGGTGGTGATCCCCCTGAGTGAATTCATCTCATAGTTTCGGGTTCCGTTCAGATCGTATCGATACTCTTCAACAGGGGTGTCGTCTTTGCTCACCGTCAAAAGCCGCCCCATGGGATCATAGGTGTATATGTAAGCAGAGGTGCTGCTGCCAATGGTTTCTGCCCTGTTGATTATCTTGCCGTTATCATCACGAACGAGGTCCCAACTTGTCAGGCTCTTGCCGCTAATGGCGAAATCTTGAGCTGCTGTTTCACCGTAGCCGTTGAAGCTCCTGCTGAGCGTCAGGGCACCGCCTGTAACGGACTCGGGCAGACCGTTTTGTGCATTTCTGGCGATAGCAAAGTCTCCCGCACCGGTGAGAAGTCCGTCACTGTCGTAGGTGTAGATTTCGGTGTTCTCCGCATAGGTAAAGCTGTCCATATTAAAATCATCGTTGTAAGTATATGAAAGCACCTCGCTCAGAACCCCGCTCAAGGTCTCCGATGTGACAAGTTTTCCATCATATCCGTACGTAAGAGTATCAGTGCCTTTAGTGATCGATCCCACCTTTGTACTGCACAGATAGGTCAGATCAATGTTTCCCTCCGGGGTCTGTATCTGAATTAACCTGGTCTTGTCATATACGTTGTTGATCTGGCTTCCCGAAGGAAAGTTTGTCTGAACAAGCCGTCTGTCCTTATCGTACACATAGCTGTAACTGCCGCTTATGGGTGTATGGTAGGAGTTATTGCGGTTGACCCTGTTGAAGCCGAATCCATGATCAACACCCGATGGGGTTGTAAGCACAGTCATGTTGCCGTTGCCGTCATAGGTAAATCCCACGGAGTTTCCGTCGGGGCGATTGATACCCGTCACGCGGCCCACGGAATCATAAGAATAGGAAGTCGTATGATTTTCAGGGTCGCGGATGGATGCGAGGAAGCCCTGGTCATTATAGGTAAATGCAGTCTGCCTTGTGTTGGTGTTGACGGAGGTCAGCCTTCCTCTGGAATCGTATCCATAGTTTGTCTCATAAAAGTCCGGAACGGCAAGGCTTCCCGTCAGCAGTGTGGCGGAATTATAGAACGAAGTGACAGTTCTCCCTTCTGGTGATCTTATGGTCTTCCTTGACTGGAGGACATCGTTTTCAAGGATTGTGACTCTGCCATTGGTCGTCACTGTTTCGGTGATAAGATCTGGGATATCGTCCGAGTTTGTATCCTGATAGGTCTTGTCTCTGAGTGTTATCTTTTCGAGTAACGAAGGGGTACCTTCTCTCATTTCCCTTACATATTTGAACCTGTATTCGGGATCGACACTGTATTTAAACGAAAGATCCATTCCGCAGGAAAGTGACTTGTCCACGGTCAGGCCATCGGCAGACTGGGTGTAGAGTGTCTCAGCCCCAGTAGGATCGGTGATGGTTGAGGTATATTTGCCGGTGGAGTATGTGTGGTCCAGATAGGAGGTGAGATTGCCTTCACCCGTCGTTACCTCTGCCAGAATATCACCGTTTTCTGAGACAGTCCTGACGAAATGCCAGTGGCCATCCTCTTCGCCCGTTGCGTCTGTCAGCCGTCCCAACGAATCGAACTGATGCCCAAAACGGTTCCCCTCCGGTTCTGTTTTGATAGTCATCAGGCCGTCCGCAGTGTATTCAAAGCCGTAAACGCCGCCGTCCGGGTATGTAATTCGGGTGAGGTGGTTATTTGCGTCTATGGTCAGTCCGGTCGTGATCCCATCAGGAGATGTAATTGAGGCAGGAACACCATTTCCATCCCTCTGGATCATTGTCTCGTTTCCGAAGCGGTCCGTGATGGAAACCAGGTTATTATCTTCGTCGTAGCCAAACGCATAAAGGGTTACGCCCGTATCAAGATCAATGGTTTTCTTATGTCGGCCGGAGCTGGACATGATATAACCGAGACCGCTATCCTCGACAAAGGGAATGTCTCCTCCGATCATGTAGCCTGCCAGAACAGATGGAACTCCCACCTTTCGAATTCGGTAATTATGAGTATCCGCAATATAAAGATTGCCAGGCGCGTCCACGGCAACGCCACCCGGCCGGTTAAGCCCTGCTTCAATGGCGGGGCCTCCATCGCCGCTGTAACTCAGGAATCCATTGCCAGCCACGGTGGTTATGATGCCGCTCGTATCCACCCTCCGAACCCGGTGATTACCATTATCCGCAATGTAGAGATTGCCCACAGCATCCACTGCAACGTTGTCCGGACAGTTGAGTTTTGCCTCGGTGGCGGGGCCGCCATCGCCACTGTAACCATAGTATCCATTGCCAGCCACGGTGGTTATGATGCCGCTTGCATCAACCTTCCGAACGCGGTCATTATCGGCATCCGCGATATAGAGATTGCCCGCGCTGTCCACTGCCACACCGCACAAGCGGCTGAGATATGCCTCGGTGGCAGGGCCGCCATCACCACCGTAACCGGTGATTCCATTACCGGCCACTGTGGTTATTATTCCGTTTGTATCCACCTTCCTTATGCGGCGATTACCGGAATCCCCAATGTAAAGATTGCCCTCAACATCTAATGCAACACTGTATGGTCCGCCGAGTTTTGCCGCGGTGGCGGGGCCGCCGTCGCCGCTGTAACCGGAGGTTCCGGTACCGGCCACTGTGGTTATAATGCCGTCTGTATCCACCTTCCTGACACGGTAATTGGAACAATCCGCAATATAGATGTTGCCGGCGGCATCGACTGCCACGTCGTATGGATTATAAAGCCGTGTTTCGGTGGCAAGAACGCCATCGCCCCGGTAACCTGCATTCCCATTGCCTGCTACGGTGGTTATGATTCCATCCGTATCAACCTTCCGGATACGCTGACCGGATAAATCCGCAATGTAGAGATTACCCGCAGCGTCCACTGTAACGTTCCATGGTGTTTTAAGCATTGCTTCTGTAGCAGGGCCACCATCGCCGCTGTAACCGAGACTCCCATTACCGACTACTGTGTCGATGATGACGGCATTATTTGTACTGATGCTGCCGTCTCCCTTCTGAATGATGGTGGGATCAGTCAGGCTCAGTTGATGGTGAAGAGAAAGAGTCCATCCCTTTGCAATTGTGCCCTCACCCTTGCGAATAATCAGATCGCTGTGCGTCCAGGAAATCAGATCCGACCGCCCTGTCACATCAGTAATATCACTTCCCGCCTGGGCAAACGCCTGTTCAAAATCTGCGCGTGCCTTATAATAGAAACGGTCGTATACAAACCCCACACTTATATGGGCAGTAACAGGACCCTTAACAGTTCTTCCCAGGTTATCCAGCCCGTCCCATATAAACTCCGCCTTCTGGTTGGGCAGAGGATCCAGGATCTGTTTCAGGGTTCGTCCGGCAACTTCAACCTGGACAATTATACTTTTAAGGCTTCCCGGTACGGTTTCCCCGCTGGCCGGAACGGTTATGGCGGTCTCGTAGCCATCAACACGATTGCTGGCATAATGGAGAGTTATACCGGTTCCCGGTATGGAAATGTCCTCATGAAAGATGCGGCTTCTCTCCTCAACAAAGGATCCTGTCTGGCTTTTACAGTCCTTTTCTTCGTCTTTTTGCTGGTCCGCGTCCGGTGCTCCTTCCGCGTTTGAAGCAATAGCATCCGGCGGCGGGCCAAAGGGCCAGTTGAAGTCCCAGGGAGTAAAGTGGGTAACTTCCACCCGCCAGAAGGTAGCTCCGGGGGTATACCTGCCCGCATCACCCAGGCCTGTCACCTCATCGCTGAATGATCCATCTCCGTTCAGATCGTCGCGCTGATCATCACCATTGGCGTCAAGGGCGTCTACTATGCCGTCCGTGTCCGTGTCCAGAAGCCTTACAACCACGCCGTTATCTGATGGAACCCATACGCCCCTGTCACGGTCGTAATAACCCACAGGGACAACCTCACCCACGTCAAAACCAAGGAAATTATCGACCCATGTTATGACCGGATTGTCGAAGCGGACTCTCTGAACTCCATCCACGCTGAGTTCCGCGCAGTATGTATAGGCAGAGTTGGGTGGCAGGATAGCAGGCATGGACTCGGGGGTGGCAAACTCACTCGCACGGGTAGTGATGGTGGTTAGTTCATGGATATCATTCCCCTCTTCATCCACAAGATATGCCCTGTTGTCTCCCTTAAAGACCATGGTGCAGGAGCGGCTGCCAAATTCATCGGTTATTTCTGTACTACTGTGAGTCACTACCGTATCCGGGCTTCCATCGAAGGTGATGGTGGTGGATATCGGATCCTCGACGATCATCCGGATCGTTTCAGCTATCGCATTGTCGTTCCAGGGCACATAGACCTTTCTCTGTGAAGTTATCAGTCCCTGTTTCTGATATACAATGGTGATGGTGCCTCCACCTTCGACGGGAATGGAGAACCGGCCGTTGACGTCGGTTCCGGCAGTCCCGTATTCCGGATGGCCATGGATGGTGACGGACACATCTGATATGGGAGTGTCATCAATCGACTGAACCAGACCCGTTATCAGTGAAAACCGTCCGGGATCATATCCTTCGACGGTGGCATCCGGCGGAATCAGATCGGCATACTGCTCCCCGTATGAACCTTCCGGCAGAGGTGCGGGATTGCCCGTTACTTTCACTGTAGTCCGGGCATTTGCAGAACCGAGATCTCCCGTAACTGTAATCGTATAGGTTGTCGTGTGTTCCGGAGATACGGCAATTGAACCTTCTGCGGGCACAGTGCCAATACCATTGTCAATGAACGCCCTGTCGGCATTGCTGGAACTCCACGAAAGGGTGGATGATCCGCCGATCTGAATGCCTTCAGGATCGGCAGATATTGTAACGTAGGGTGCGGGGATGACCTCTACGGTTACATTATCAGTGGCGGCACCACCTGGACCGGCAGCCATGATGGTGTACGTAGTGGTCTCGATGGGGGAAACCCTGACAGAACCATTTAAAGATACCCCTCCGATGCCCTGATCGATACTGACACTTTCCGCATTTGTAGTGGCCCATGCCAGGGTGGAGGATTCTCCGAGAGTGACAGTAGATGGCTCTGCTGAGAAGGTAACAGTGGGGGGTGGCGAGGTAACATTCTTTTTTGCCTCAACAGTAATGGAAGCTCCGGGAGTACCTGTCAAGAACACGATCATATGATTACTGGAGACAAGGGGAATAGTTTTTTCAAATACCGTATCGTTTCCAACAAGAAAGTCCCGTAAGGGAATAAAGCTCTGATTGAGGATGATGAAGCCTCTCGGGATCTCTTTGTCGGGGGTGTTCTTTGTAACAACAAGAATACCATCTCCGGGCTCATCAACTGTAAAACTATGGAAGGACAGGTGGATATACCATCGACTGATGGTTAGATCTTTTGGACCGAATACACTCTGGTCGTCTGCGTAAGTTAATGAAGAAGTGGGAAGAAGGATGAACAGGATGGCTGAAAGACAAAGAATTCTCTTTAATATAGTGGTCATAGCCCTTTCCTTGATGAATCTCTTAAGGATTACGAAGTCGTTTGGAACCTCGGAAAGCTACATTGCCTGATTACCAGTTTGAGACCTTTGTATATTGAACATTCTGAAAAGGTCTCAGTTTCTATCGTTACGAATGATACTTTTCTTTGTAATTGCTACGACATATTTTATAGAACCAGTCAAGACCGCGAATTTTATGGCACGAACTGGCAGGAATTGCAATCTAAAAAATTATAGGTATTGTTTTTACTGTAAGTGATGCCTTCATTGGCCCGTTCGGGGAACGGGCCCTACTTTTTATATGGGGATATATTCACCTTACAAAAAAAACAGGGTTACAGCGAAATTGCTGTAACCCTTGATTTTACTGGCACGCCCAGAAGGATTCGAACCTTCGACCTTCGGATTCGTAGAGCAAAAAAATGAATTATTATTAACCGCTGCTGAGTGGCACCAATTAACATATATTCTTGAAATATCAAATAGTTAGTTACTTTTACACGCTATAAAATATCCTTGAAAAGTACCGCTTTTATCCACCAAAACAGGCACTAAATTCCGCTGATATCCACCTATATAGGCACCTAATTTTGCGGTTTAACGCCTAAAAATGTGATCAATAAATATATGACAGATAGCACATTCGAAGTCTTATAAATCCTAACGATACTGGCTATCTTGACTCCTTGATTTTATATCATTGAGCATTGTCCTCGCTCCACTCTCTCGACAAACCCCCTTCTTAACTTTTCAATCTTGAGCAGTATCTTTTCGAATTTACTTTCGAGCATGATGGTATTCTGGATCGCATCGATAATCAGCCTATATTGAGACTTCGGCACAGTTTCAACATCCAAAATATTCCTAACCACTTTCGCCGTACTATGATCAGCAACAATTGCCATATCACGGCCAAGTAGCCTGAAACTGGCGAGTTGGGTATCGAAATTTTCTTCCTGAAATGGTTAACTGATCAATTTTCCCTGACAAGTCGAATGATATGTTGTTCATAAATCATCTTTGCGGTTTCAATATTTCTCTGATTCCCTGTTGCCAGGAGATCTGCATAAACGAGGATAGGATGAACCAGATCTCCATATTGCCAGGTCTTATCAGGCTGCCAAAATCTTTCGAGTATCTCAACGTCACCCGCCGCATCCTTTTTAAGTCTGTACTCAAGCAATAGCTGATTAAGTTGCTGAACTGTTGTATAGATCGTAATGATTTGGGGGTTCAGATATTGTGTGAGCTTTGCAGCAGCGACCTCTCCACCCCACTGTTCTTTTAAAGGGTCCGGTCTTTTCTGTTGCCACCAACCCCCATATTCACCTTTGTAACAACCCAGCATTTGTTTCGGCCTCAGTTGCTCCGAATATGCAGTTACCCATCGCTGTAATAAAATATCTTTTTGGATTACTTTATATCCTCGCTTCCCCATGTCCAGAAGGAAACCAAGCTCCTTTAGTTCTTTCATAATCCAGCCAACGGTACCAAGGGCCACATCTGCGATTGCAGCAATTTCCCGGAATGTTTTGTTTGCTAACCCGGGATTGCATAAAAAAGCATATATCATTTTGAGGCCCGCAGGCTTGAAAGCTCTTTTAGGCGGAGCTTGTCCGGGAATCTCAGGAGGCCTGTTCCCTTTTATGTAAATATAAATTGGGGGCTGGTTGATAAACGCATTCCCAGCTGTATCAATAAATTCTATGCCGGCCTGCATCAATTGTGCAGCAACCTGAGCGTTTACATGTTTTGCGATTACCAAAAGCGGGTGTGGTAAATGTTCCCTTTTCATCAACAATAAGAGCTTATCGGCCTTTGTGATAACGGTTTTGATTTCGGCACAATAGGGTAGTTCCTTGCCCTGTATTACCACTTTTAATAACAGGTCTGGACGTAAAGCAGGCGTGTGGTATTGCTGCCTCGTCAACGTATCAATCTGTATCTGCAGGGGAAACTGCTTCCTAAATGCCTCAATGGCAAGTTTAAAAATTTCCTCTTCAGTATTTCTGTTGATCCTGCCCATGGATGTGTTCACTTTCATCTAAAGTTCACTAAACATGAACATGCCAATTAAATGAACATGCGTCAAGCTCATTGTTGCGTTGAGATATTGATATATTTAATATTCTTTCAAAATTACACTAATGTGTATAATGCCAGTTAGCATAATACAGGAGAAAATAGTTTGTGATGGCAAACTTTTTAACTCAGGATTAAGAAAGTCCTGCCGATATAATGGCATATATTTCATTTCTTAATGTTGGATTAAGTTTTCCCTTGACAAAGACATTTCGGTTGTGTGAAAAAGAAATTAAATGGATCAATTATCTTCCAAAGATGCAGAGAATCTTATCAGGGAAATCTTACAGTACGGGAGTGTCGTCTTTTCAAAGCACACGCGAAAACAAATGCGTAGCAGAGGTTACGATGCTCAAGACGTCTACCACATTTTAAAACACGGTGAAGTAAAAAAGATATAAGAAAATCCCAAAGGCCAGCACAGGTACCACGTACATGGTGAAGACATGGAAGGCCATAAAGGAATCGTAGTCACGGCAATAGTGAGCAGGGGAAGGCTCATCATTGTTACGGTTCTGGGAGGAGTAAAATAAAGGAGAAAAGCGATGCAGACCTGTTGGAAATGCGGAAACAGGCTTCAGGTTATCAAGGATAGGCCGTATCATTATGTGGAATGCGGTCTGGACAATGTGTATTTGTATGGAATAACCCAGTATCAATGCACCGAGTGTGGTGAAGGTGGTCCTGAAATCCCCAGGGTTGGGGAGCTTCACCTTTTGATAGGTAGAGATATAGTGTGTCAAGAGGAACAATTAACGGGACCCGAGATCAGGTTTTTCAGAAAGGAACTCGGCCTGAAGAGCAAGGAAATGGCAAATTTTTTATCAGTGGCTCCTGAAACATATTCCAAATGGGAGAATTCACGGGGCAATATTTCCGGAGTTTATGATATGCAGCTCAGGCTTTTGTACGTCTTGAATGCCGAAGACACAGTAGGAAAGGTTCTGCACGAAGGTATTCGTTTTGTACGTAGCCTTGGCCGCAAAAAAGCCAAAGAAAAGAAGAAAATTGAAATAAGTGCCAATGAATGGCTTATGCCCTTTAAAGAACCTCTCTTTGGTGAGGCGTGCATTTAAGGAAACAGTAGGAAAAACAAAGACACCCTTTCTAAACTTGGTTCCGGTATTCCCGGAGTATGCTATACAGATCCACGATTGTTAGTTATCAGGCCACGGTAAAGATTTATAATATTTTTTTTACGGTAGTGTAAAATATATTGTGTAAATTTATAAAGGTATAGAAAAAAAGGCTTTGTGAACACTGTGTCCACAATTCAAAATATTTCTGGTAAGTTACTGAGATCATCACGAAGATGACGGTCAAGGGATTAAAGAAACGCTTGGGGGAAAAGAGATAAAGGAAAAAGTAAAGGAACGTAAAAAAGAGGCAAAGAACTTTTATGATAAGTGCCTGAAATTTATTAGATATCGGACCCAATGGCATAGAAACCAAAGCCCCGGCGTGGATCAATCACCACATCGGCGCGAGTATGAGCGGCCAACACATTGATGATTCCGAGTTTGCCGTGGGTATCGCTGACCAGAAGCAATCTCATGTGACTAAACCTGCGATTCCGGCAGGTTGAGCAGGAAACGCCACACCGGCACAACTTCTATCTCTCCGCCATCGACTTTTATCTTTTCCTCTTCATTCCGCGTTACAATCGTACCGGTCTTTAGACCCAGCTCGACCATGGCTTCGCCTAAAGCCGTTACTTCCCGTTTCCTGGTTTGTGGTTCGGCCATCGATTCGCAAACCTGGACCAGCAACCGGGAACGATTCCGCATCTGCGCGATGAAGTCCACTTCCAGACCACCCTTTGTCTTGCAGTAATAAATCTCGGGAGACACACGTCGAAGAGCCGTGAATACAAGATTCTCGAGCAAATGTCCGGAGTTGACCAGAATGCCGGACGACACCGAAGTGACCAAGGCATGATCGACACAATAGATCTTCTTCGGGTTTGTTTTGCTGCGAGCCAGGGACGCGTCAAATATCCGCACCGTAAAGAGAAAATAAGCGTCTTCAAACCATTCCAGATAATCCGACACTGCTGATTTGGGAGCCTTGTGTCCCAGTGATTTCAGGTAGCCGGTAAGACTGTTGACAGAATAGAGTGCTGCTGTGTTATCCACCAGCCGGTGCGCGAGGTCCGTCAGTGCTTTGGGGTGTGAAACATCATGGCGCTCGACCAGGTCTCGGAACAGGACGGCACGAAAGTATTCCTGGTGAATCTTGATTCGCAGGTACCGGTCAAGGCCGGCGACTTCGGGGAAGCCTCCGGTTTCCCAGTACTCCTCAAATGCCTTCTGTACGAGAAACCGCTTCTTTGCCGACAAGGGGCCTGCGCTTTCGATTTCCTTGTAGTCCAGATATTCTCTGAAAGAGAACGGAAACATTTCCCATGACAAGGCCCGGCCGCGCATTTGCGTAGCGATTTCTCTTGAAAGCATTTGTGCCGACGAACCCGTTATGTAGACTTCACACTGTTCGGTCCGCATCAGGCGGTCCACAAAAGGTTCCCACCCTTTAACCTCCTGGATCTCGTCGAAAAAGCAATAGACCGTTTCCGTGTTTTTCTTCTCCGGATAGAGCGAATAATAAGCCTCGGTGATCAGTCCGGGACCTTCTTGCCTCAGATTATGGAGACGGTCATCGAAGAAGTTCAGGTAAAGAATGTTTTCGCGCGGTACGCCGTCATCCAAAAGCCGTTGAATGACCTGGTACAGGTAGGTAGATTTACCGCTACGGCGGACACCGATGCAGACGGTGGCCTTGCCGGGGACTACCTCGATTCGTAAACGCCGAGGTACCCCGGTCTCCAAACTGAGTTCCTGAAAATCCAGGATGATTGACTTTATGGTTTCTATCATGCATCTTCCTCCTGGCAATAAATTCGTCCAATACTGCGCCTAACTGGAAACCAATATAGCCAGTTGAGGTGGTATCTGTCAAGTAAAATTCCCGGATTTCGATAAAACTGATTTCTCTCGCACGTCCGACGATCTTTCCCCAGCTCCGTTAAAAATTCATCCTCCTCAAATATTCCTTCGTGTCCTGCGCCAGCACCTCTGTATAGATAAGTGTGGTGTCCATACTGGCATGGCCCATCCACCGCCTGAGAACCATGGGAGGCACGCCGGATAGCACAGCGTTCACCGCAAACCCGTGCCTGAATACATGGGGATGTCGCCTACCTTTTTCTATGCCCGCTTTTTCCGCCGCATTGCTGATTATTTGATAGGCTCTGATGCGTGTAATTGGGAATATCCTGTCATTTTCTTTTATCCTTGTCTTCATACAGTATGCCGCTATGGTTCCTGCAATATCCGCCTGTATCGGTACTGTCCTGTACGTGGGCAGAGGGTCTTCCTTTTCAATCAATGATAGCCTTTCCTCCGCCTGCTTGAGCTTCTTTTGAATTATCTTTGATCCCGGCTCATGCTTAAGGGCCAGGTTAAGACCCATGATTTCATTCTTTAGGTCTTTCCCCTTTTTGGGAAGCCTCTTTTTTTTCTTCAATGTCCGGATGGTAATGGTTCCGTCATCAAAGTTAACCGCCTGCGTTGTAAGTTCCAGTACCTCGCTGACCCTTGCCCCCGTATTCCAGAGGATCTCGACCAGGAGCCGGTCTCTGCCCTCAAGAACCGACAGAATTCGCCACACCTCATCACGGCGTATATATTTAATTTCCTGTCCCTTTGCAGTCTTGAGGACTGCCGTCATCGGCAATGCGTTGCGGGGAATGATGTCTATAATGTTATTATCCACAAAAAACCTCTCTCTTTAAAACAGCAATAGCTGCCACGGGCCTGTGAGCCTGTGTATACCCTCCCCCTGCCAACAATGAACACATCCGGGATAATTATGATCCTGACGGTTGAGGCAGGCAGCGGTATATACCTGATAACCATTTCTATTGCACCAGAAAGCGTCGGCCATTTCAAAATCATTGCACGCAAGACTGTTGCCCCTAACCTTTTTCCGGGACAACTTACAGATATGCCGAGGTTGATAGAATTTGCAGTACCCACAGGTTGCCCTGAAAACAGGTTTTTTCTTGCTCATTTCTCAAATAGTTTCTTTGTTATTTTACAGCACCGGTTGCACTGATCGCCACGGTGGAGCCACCTGGTTGCCGAACAAGTCTGGTTGAAGCTGAATTTCTGTTGTATTGAGATCCTTCTCGGTCTGGATTGTGCCTCCTTTCCTGATATGCAGGACATCGACTCCCCGCTCCCTCAGCACCCTGCCGATCAGGAGCCTGCGATGGCAGTCTGTGGGATCTTCCTCACTAGACATTTCCTCCAGTGAGACAGTTTTTATTTGACATGTGGATAATAACAAATTACAATATTAACAAAATTAGAAAATATTTTTTTAGGAAAAACATAACATGCTTCGTCGTATCACCAGCAACAAACAACTGACCATACCAAAAAAGTTCATGGAACGGCTCCATTTACAGGAAGGCGATTACGTAAATATTGACTGTGACGACTCCTGCATTCGGCTGCAACCGGTCACTATTGATGAATTTTCAGATGGCGATTACAAAAAACTGGCTACTAAACTCGATCAATTAAAAAAAGAACAGAGTACCCCTTATGAGGATTCCAAGGGTGCCCGTAAACATCTAAAACGCTTGATGAAATAAAGTGCAATACGAATTCAAACTCAGCTTTGACCGCCGCTTCAAGAAAATTTCATCCTCCCGCCAGAAGAAAGTCTATCAAGCCCTTGATATCCTGATGAATTATCTTGATGGAAACGCTCCCCTCCCCCCTGGTCTTGGCTTGAAAAACTGGCATGCCGACTATTGGGAAATCAGGGCCGGTCTCAAGGATCGCATCCTGTTTGAGTTCACCAATAAAATCGTCTTCCTCATGGTCGGCAGCCATGATGAGATCAGGAATTTTATGAAAGAAAAGTGAAGGGGTTCCAATGCAATTTCCTGCCTCACTCATCTCCAAGAATTGTTTTTATCTTCTGTACCTTCACCCATTGTTTTTTAGAACAGTCTTTCTTCTTCCATTTTACACGGGTTTCCCAATACGTTCTTAGAGATAGGGCCGCATGTTTTTTGTTTTCTTCCGAAAATGAATCAATTCTGTTGAATATTGCAATGACCTGTTGTTCTGTAATATCAGGATCAGCACCACGATGTCTTTTTCTTCCGGCGACATTGCTTCCAGTTCTGCCGGAATCGTACTCTGTTTGTTTTGATATGTTATTTAACATTACTTATACTATACTAATGTAAAATTATCAAGCAAAAAAACACAGGAATAGCCCCTATTTTAGAGATTATTCCCATCCTCTTTTCAACATTGCTTAACATTTTGCCTGATATTGTTAAGCGTGCAATCCAACCCCTTCACACTTTCAACCGGCATCGACAGGATGAAAAATTTGAATCGCAAAAATAATAAAAATATCTACCATTTGCATTTCGACACCATTTCTCTATATAGCATGTGCGTATCTTGAAACTTCAGGCTCTCTATTAAATACGGCAAACATAGAAAAACCTTGACAAATAATGCCAACTTAGTATTGTAACCACCGGATTCACTGAAGTTATAGTAAATAAGATTAACCTTTTTTGCGACCACGAAAGAGGGAATCATGGGCAGATTATAAATAAAACCCCGTTTCTCAAATGGAGAGATGGGGTTTTTTGTTTTCCCCCTCCAGATTATATTTCACGAAGCAAATGTAGAATCCACTAAATAATATATGTTAAACGCCTGATTAATGGTAGATGAACTAATCGGAGGACCAATCACATGAGGAACTATGCAGTCTATTTTGTCATTCTCTCCGTTTTTTTATTTAATGGTTGCACAAAACCTAATCCAGACGAAGTTAAAAAACTTTCAACAGAAATAGAAAAAGTCAATTTGCAGATCAAAGAGGCAAAAAAGGATATTGAAAAATATGGAGAGGGATCTGCACTTCACGCAATGGTGTCATTGAGATTGTCTGTTTTTAAACAGACTCAAGCAATGTTGGAACAAAAGAAAGTATCTTCTTGGTATTTCCCAAAATCCTCTTATACAATTAATGGCCAAATTTTTTCACCTCCTGAGAAGGCCAATGAATTAATACCAAAACTTGAGAATGAAATAGTTAAAGCCAGGGATGAATGGAAAATATCTCAAGGAAAAGCAGAGAGTGCTGGTGGACTTTTAAGGGCATTTGCATTGATGGAAACTGAAGTAAAAAGCCTCAGAGTTGCCCAGCTCGAATATCAACTTTCTGCATACAAGAATGGATACCCGCCCCTTTATCCCAAAATTGATACATCAAAACTTAGTTCTCCTGTTTCAACCGCAACAGAAGAAATCAAAAAAAAGGTTCATAAATCTTCAGCTAAAAAAATTGAGAGCAAGCCAACAAAATATGAAATAGATATAGAAACAATGAAAAAGTCTGTTTTTGTCAAATTGCTCAATAAGACTTATTACCCATCCGATTGGGAATCTGGAAGATATGAAGACAATCTTCGTCTTGAATTTCAGTATAAAAATTCATCAGGTAAAGACATTCGTGCATTTACAGGATTTGTTACTTTCATGGATATATTCGAAAGAGAATTTTTAAATGTAAATTTGACAGTAGATACCTTAATACCATCAGGAAAATCTTTAAATGATAGTGATAAGTCTTTAAAGATTAACAATTTTAGTGATGTGCATAAGAAATTGGTAGCTACCGATATGGAAAATCTAAAAACGAAATTTACCCCGGTATCTATTTTGTTCAAAGACGGCACCAAATTAGGCACAACAAACCAATAGACTGCGTTTAACAACAAGGTCAACTAATCGGGAATAGAGTATGGCGGACCGACTGGACACAAACCACATGCAAGCTTCCTTTGGCCACCTTCTGGGCGAGGTGTCGAAGTGTCTCGCTCTATTTCTTGAAAAGGTCCTGCCGTCCCTTTTCAACGATTGGTGGAATGAGGCCGTCATCAACATCCTCTCATTTCAACAGCGACGGCGGGTCAAAGAACGGGGGATCAATTCCTTGACCTCTTTGGACCTTGCTGCGCTACTTCGTGTGCTTGACCAGAACTGGTATCAAATATCAACAAAACTGGACTTGACGTCGGAGGCTCGTCATTTCGCCAAGGAGATGCAGACAGTTCGCAATCGGTGGGCACACGCGGGCAGTGAGAGATTTCCGGTCGACGACGTATACCGAGACTTGGATACCCTGCAACGCTTTGCCACGGTCATTGAAGCTGATGAAAGTCTGCTTCAAGAAGTACGCACGACAAAGACCTCCCTGCTTGCCAAAGATATGTCTGTCCCCGTTCAAGACGAAACGGTCGAGGAAAAAACGACTCAGGACACAGGTGAGCGTAGCGCTGAATTTGAACCCGGACAAATCGTTGTCCTCAAATCAAATCCCTCCATCCGGGGGGCTGTTGTTTCGGTGATACCCGGCAAGCCGGAGAACCGCTTCATGGCTTTCGTGGAGGGCGAGACACAGACATACTATGCATCGCAACTGAAAGCTGAAGACCGGCAGGAAGCTGAGTCTATGTTCTTGCCCTGCGAGGAGTTTCATTCCTACCTCACCGCTCTGCAGATTCGATATCCAGGACTTTCCACGCTCTATTCCTTAAATACCGCACGAGTTGATTTTATCCCATATCAGTTCAGACCCGTCTTGCGATTTATCCGATCAGACCGCCCTCGATTGCTGGTCGCTGATGGTGTGGGCGTCGGCAAGACTATCGAGGCGGGTCTGATTCTCCGAGAACTGCAGGCAAGGCGCGACATACGCTCAATCCTCATCATCTGTCCTCGCCCACTTGTTACCGAACGTAAGTGGCAGATTGAGATGAAGCGGTTTGAAGAACGCTTTATTCATCTCGACGGTGGCACGCTAAGGTACTGCATCACCGAAATGGACTTGGAAGGAATCTGGCCAGCACAGCATCAGCGAGTGATCATCCCATATTCCTTATTTGACGAAGTTCTTCTCTATGGCTCGGGTTCAGACGGCAAGGGAAAGCGCAAAAAGGGTTTGTTGAATTTGGACCCACCCCCTCGCTTTGATTTGGTTATCGTAGACGAAGCGCACCATATCCGGAATCAGGATACGTTCAACCACAAGGCCGTGCGGTTTTTCTGTGACCACGCGGAAGCTGTAGTCTTTCTGACGGCGACGCCGATCCAACTTGGCAGCCATGACCTATTTGTCTTACTTAACACACTCCGCCCGGACCTCATTATTGACCAAGAGAGCTTCGAACATATGGCAGAACCGAATCCGTTCATTAACCGGGCGGTTGCCTTGGTGCGTGCGCAAGAACCGGAATGGACTACTCAGGCCACTGAGGCTCTCGATCAGGCTGTTGGGACACCATGGGGACAATCGATTCTCAGACACAATCCTGAATTCAATCGGATACATACACTGATTGCGGAAGGTAAGATCGGATTGGAAGAGCGTGTGCAACTGATTACTGATCTCGAAGCGTTGCATACCTTCTCCGGGATAATCAACCGAACGCGACGCCGTGATATCGGGGACTTTACGATCCGAAAGCCGGAAACCGTAGTCGTTGAATTTACCCCGACCCAAAAAGAGCTCCATGACGAGTTGCTTCAAGTCCAGGCAGAGATATTCAGCAGACTTCATGGTGATGTCAACGTCAAGTTTATGATGACAACGATTCGGCGTCAGGCGGCGAGCTGCCTTTTTGGCCTCGCCCCCTTCCTCGAGGAAATCCTCAGCCGACATCTTGACGAATTATCATGGGAGGAGGCTGATGACACAGGAATTGTTCCTCAAAGCGACGCCGTCGATAGCATCGAATCACGAATCCAAACTATCCTTGAGAAGGCTCGCGCTCTCGATCCGAATGATCCTAAGCTTGACGCCCTCCGCAATGTCATCAGGGACAAGCAAAGTCTGCCAAACAACAAAGTGATGCTTTTCAGCAGTTTTAGGCACACGCTTCACTATCTCTATGAACATCTCAAGGCGGATGGTTTTCGGGTTGGGGTGATTCATGGAGGGATCCCGGATGAGAACCGTGTCGAGCTTCGGAATCGCTTTGAAATGCAACGAGACCAAGATGACGGTCTCGATGTTCTTCTGTTTTCTGAGATCGGTTGTGAAGGTTTGGACTACCAGTTCTGTGATTGCATCGTAAATTATGACCTCCCGTGGAATCCGATGCGGATTGAACAGAGGATAGGACGAATTGATCGTTGGGGACAAAAAAGTGAAAAGGTTGCTATTTTCAATCTGATTACGCCAGGGACCGTAGATGCGGACATCTATGAACGCTGCTTGGTTCGCATAGGAGTGTTCAAAAGTGCTTTGGGCGGCAGTGAAGAGATACTTGGGGAAATCACCCGAGAAATTCGCAACATTGCGGAAAACTTCTCCCTAAGTGAAGCGGAGCGCGGAGATCAGTTCCAGCAATTGGCTGACAATAAGATCAGGCTAATACAAGAACAGGATGACCTCGAGCAGAAACAACTCGAGCTATTCGGCATCCGTTTACCACAAGATCAAATGAAGCGGGAAATCGAACAGGCATCGAGTTTCTGGCTGTCTTCCTCTTCGATACGTGGACTCATAACGATTTACCTTCAGCAGGCCTGCGGAAAGGAGCAGGAGTTCATACTCGGCGAGAAAGCGCTGAAAACGCTTCGTCTTTCGCAAGAATCAAGGAGCAGTTTGCTGCGGGATTTTCAAAGGCTCCCCCGCCAGAACACGTCCGCATATCGAGAATGGGAGAATTGGTTAAAGGGTGGCAACCCTCATCTCCTCATGACCTTCGAGTCCGAGTGCGCTTCGCAACATCCCGAGGCCGTTTTCATTATGCCCCCCCATCCCCTGGTAAGACAAGCAGCTATGGCATTCGATACCAGGAAGCGCGCCTTCACAGCCCTGAAGGTAAACAGCAATGATGTCCCGAAGGGCAGGTACGAATTCGCCATCTACCAATGGCAGTTCCATGGCGTTAAGGAGGACCTAGTTTTACGACCGGTTGCCTCCTCAGAAACAGTGACCGAACACCTTTCAGATCTTCTTGAGAAGGCAGAAGGAGATCCGACTGGAAGAGTCGATGTCGTAAATCCCGCCATATGGGATGGTCTGGATGCTCAGCATCACAGGCTGTGGTCTGAAGCGCGGACAAACCATCAACGGAGGACCCGGGAACTGGCTGAATACCGGAGGGAGAGTTTGGCAACGAGTCACAGAGCCCGAGTCTCTCTCCTCGAAGAACAGCTCGGTCAGGCCATTAATGAAAAGATTCAGAAGATGCGCCAGTCCCAAATCGCCGCGGCGGAAGACGATTACGCACACCGCATTCAGGAACTGGATATAGCGATGGAGAGGACTGAGGTAACTGCCGATCCAGTGGCATACGGGGTCATTAATATAGAGGAGATATGAAGATGGATAGTTACGATCCTTTAGAAATAGTTTATCAATTAAGAGCTTGTATTGAGAAAAGTCTTTCGTCTTTAGATACTGCTATTTTGGATGAAGAAAAAGCGAGATACCGTACAGTTATTGAGATAATCGATCGTTTTGAAAAACTACATATTTCCATACCCGAAGACATAACCTCGGAAAAAGTAAATCTATTAAAAAAAATCAGCACTCCGAATGAAGAGAAACGAAAACTGACTGATTTGGCAAATGAACTCTCATCCTTAGCTAAAAATATAAAACGTCAACTTAAAGGGATGCGAGGTTCAAAAACAACGAGTGATAGAAAAGCACCTCCCAAAGGACTACGAATTACGTTTCCCGACGGAATGGTTTTTTGCGAAAATAAAGCGACAGATACTTTCGTTAAAACTATCCAATATGCCGGCTTAAAACGAGTTTCGGAATTGCAGTCTATCAGGGCACTTGGACACCCACTTGTATCAACACAAAAAAACGAGTCAGCAGGTAATGTTCGAGAACTAGATGGATATTACATTGAAACACGTTCAAGTACAGAAGCAAAAGCAAAACATATTCGGGATATTGCCAGCAATCTTAATATCGATATTATGGTAAATATTATTGAAAAATAATTGTTTCATGGTATTAACATCATTCTCAGCACAAGGTGAAATGGAAATTTATTATGCCAAGTGACTACGACCGTATCAGAGCGAACAACGTTAGAGAGTACGGCGAGGGGACCCGCCACCTTTCTTTCTTGGGGCGCTTGTACACTGACCGGACGCATTTCATTTTTGAACTCCTGCAGAACGCTGAGGACGCGGGGGCTACAAGAATCCTGTTTGTGCTATCTGAGGGCATGCTGGAAGTTAAGCATGATGGACGTCCCTTCAATGAACTTGACGTTAGGGGCGTGTGCGGTGTCGGCGAGGGCACGAAGGCTGAGGACCTTACACAAATCGGCAAGTTCGGAATTGGATTCAAATCGGTCTATGCTTACACATCCTCACCTGAAGTCCACTCAGGTGAGGAACATTTCCGTATAGAACATTATGTCCGACCGTATCCGGCTGACCCCAAAGAGACCGGGGATTCATGGACTACGCTTTTCGTCTTCATCTTCGATGTGACGACCATTAATGCAGTAACCGCGTACCGAGAGATTGCCGCACGACTTCGCAATTTGAGTGCCCGGACCCTCCTCTTTCTTCGGAGGATCAAAGAGATCGAATACAGGTTGGCTGACGAGACAAGTGGTGCCTATCTACGTGAGGAAGTCTCTCGAGGATCTGGCAGGCAGGTGACCGTCATCGGGAAAAACAACGGTGAAGACGAGAGTGGGAATTGGCTTGTCTTTGAGAAATCAGTGTCGGTTCCAAACAGTTTTTCCTCTGTGAAGGTTGAGGTCGGATTTAAGCTCGACACAGATGCAAAAGATAAAACCGAGCACATAACGCGGATGAAGGACGCACCGCTGGTCGTCTACTTTCCAACGGAAAAGCCAACCAGTTTTGGATTCCTCATTCAAGGGCCGTACAGGACTACGCCGTCACGAGACAACATACCCAAGGATGACGATTGGAACGTAAATCTTGTCGAAGAAACTGCTGTCCTGCTTACTGAAGCATTGCTGTGCCTGAAAGAGATGGGTTTACTGACAGTCACGCTAATCGAAGCACTACCGATCCGGATGGACGATTTCCCGGAAGATAGCATGTTCTTTTCAATAGCCAGTGCAGTTCGCAATGCACTCATGAACAAGGAGTTGCTCCCTGCGGATGACGGGACGTTTGTCACAGCGCGAAACGTCAAATTGGCAAGTGCAGAATGGTTGCGCACATTGTTGCGAGATGAACAGATTAGACAGTTATTCAAGACTGAAAACCCTCTGAAATGGATTTCCGGTGAAATAACAGAAAGAGCAAAGCATGACTTGTGGAAATATATCAGAGAAGAACTGAAAGTAGAAGAAGTAACACCAGATAGCTTTGCGAGAAAGATAGAGGGCCCATTTTTTGAAAAACAAACAGACGATTGGATGATCGCCTTTTATAAGCAGCTTGTAGGTCAAAAAGCCCTCTGGAAACAGGGAGGCGGCTACTGGAATCCTGCCGGACCATTGCGCGCAAAACCGTTTATCCGGCTGCAAGACGGATCCCACGTTAAACCATTCCGAGACAACGACTCACCAAACGCATACCTGACCGTTGGAGCAGACACCGAAACATCTTTACCAATCGTAAAGGTAAAACTATCTCAGGATAAGGAAACCTACCAGTTTCTTAATGAGTTGGGAATTCCGGAGCTGGACCTTGTGGCAGAGGTTATTGAACAGATACTTCCGAAATACACAACTGATCCGGCAATAATTTCCATTGACGAGCACAAGCGCGATTTCATCACAATTGAACGCGCATACGCGACAGATTCCCAAGAGAAGAAAGGACGACTACGGGAGCGGCTACGTGCCACACCGTTCATTCTTGCAGAGAACCCAAGTGCAGGGGGCACTGTCTACCGGAGGCCAAATGAAGTCTATTTCGGAAGTAATGAGCTGCGAATGTATTTTTCTGGAAACGATTCCTTCGCGTGTGTCAACCCGGAGTACGCTCAGTCTGCGATGACACTATTTAAGGAACTCGGAGTCAGTGAATCCGTAATGGTTCAACGGATAGAAAGCAACAGACAGGGATACGTCTCCATGAAGGATTTTCATGGTTGGCATGAGAGAGCCATTAATGGGTTTGATCCAGACATATTTGTCGATGGGTTGGAATGTGCGATAGCTAATCCAACTCCAGAGAGAAGCGCATTTATATGGAACAATATTGCTGTCCCCAACGCTGCTTGCATTCGCGGGGTTGTGGAAACATCAACAAGGCAAACATATGAGAATAGCACCACAGAGGATCGAACATCTGAATTTGGTCGTTTGTTGATTGATACCGCATGGCTACCGGGCTCGGACGGGAGAATGTGTAAACCGAGCGATCTAACCCTTGATGACCTTCCCGAATCATTTGTCCGAGATGAGAGGGTGGCAGACCAGCTCGGTATGAAAAAGGATGTTGTGGCAAAACTTGCAAAGGAAGCTGGTGTCCCAGCAGAGGATATTGAATTACTGAGGCAACATCCCGAGGAGTTCAAACAGTGGAAGGCTGCCATCTCGGCTCAGAAGCCGGCATTTCCGGAAAGAAACTCTTCGAATCCCGAGCGTAGACGAGAGAAACTTGCGGAACAATTGGGCGATGCCCCCAACAAGGAATATGAGCAACGAGACAGAAGCGTTCGGACGACAAGAGGGACAGTCGATCCGATCCTATGGCTCAGAAACAAATATAAGAACGAAGCCGGCCAGATGATTTGCCAAGTCTGCAAGGAGGAGATGCCTTTTAAAAAGCGCGATGGTGAACATTATTTCGAAGTTGTGGAAGCGCTTTCTATAGATTATTTTCCTAAGGAGCATGAGGCGCAATTCCTGGCCCTGTGTCCTCTGTGCGCAGCGATGTACAAAGAATTTGTGAAACAGGACGAAGGAGCGATGGTAGACCTAAAAAACGCATTGATGCATACAGATGATTTTGAGGTTCCTTTGCACCTCGGGGAACTGGACACGAGCATTCGGTTTGTCGAGACCCATTATCACGATATCAAGAAGATCCTCGAAGAGCAGGAGTGAATTACCCCGCCTACAAGGCGGGGCATCTTAAATCAAAACAATCTTAACTGCGTGGGAGTCGTTTCTTCCTCATGATGATATTGAATGTATTTCCTAATTACTTCAGACGTTACC
>Ga0268281_1000340_pt1 | contig 36221 bp, 37 predicted proteins | sample saktaG_10_FD_190134 | JGI IMG/M metagenome (GOLD analysis project Ga0268281, IMG submission 190134) | Saline water microbial communities from Sakinaw Lake, British Columbia, Canada - sak_2011_5_24_50m | ecosystem: Environmental > Aquatic > Non-marine Saline and Alkaline > Saline ...
TGTGGTGATCGCATCGCTTTCGCTTACGATGGAAGATATCCGGGAATCGCTCGCCAAGATGAATGCTGCCTCGTCCGGGTATGTCTACCTCTTCTGGTTTGCTGACCCGCCATTCTGGGAACGGATGTATTTCGACCTATGGCCAAAGCTGCATGGCGAGACCTATCATACGGGGCCCAAAGTCGACTGTCTCTTTAACGTCCTGTACCAGATGGGGATTTACCCGAATGTTGAGATGCTGCCGTTGCAGAAAGAATACCGGTTCTCCACCGGTCGCGAGATGCTGGCGTTCTTCCGGAAACGGTTTGCGGTAAAGACGCCCGGGCAGAAACGGGTACTGAACAAGTACCTCGCGCCCTTGATCCGTAAAGAGGGTGACGAGGTTGTAATATCAGGGAACTCGAAGCTCGCGAAGGTGTGGTGGAAGAGAGCAGGATAAGTTCAGTTCTTGATGCAATCTCCCATGACCCCCACTCAGGGTCCGTGGGGGGTACCCCCACCTCCAAACTCATTTACAAACAATCGGGAAGACATGATAGGGTTTGAGGAGGGTCCGTGGGGGGTACCCCCACCTCCAAACTCATTTACCCCGCTCTTTTTCCCCACACCAGATCAATTTCCAGAAACCTCCCGACGACAACAGGGTGGCACCCCCCACTTGCGGACATGGGGTATACCCCCCCTCGATCAGATCGAGACCCCATCCGCGATCGCGTGAGGGGTCTTGAGTACGATGACCTGCCCCCCACCCCTGAGCACATGGGGGGGTACCCCCACCATGTCCCGGTTTCGGGTCTTCGACGCAGATTCCATTCCGGTAACCGTCTTTTCCTGTGCAAAATGGGTGGGTACCCCCACTTACATGCCATGAGGTGCCCCCCCACCCGATCAAAGTGAGGTACCCCCTCAGACCCCACCAAGGGGTCGGCCTTACTCAGACCAGCTCCCCCCACACATATGGCAATGGGTGGGGGTACCCCCCAAGAGATCAAAGGGGGGGGGGTCTCAGATCAACCCCCCTTATGGCAGTACTCTTATGATTCGGTATCCAGACATTCAGCATCAAAAGTCATTGCGTCAAAATAACACCCATGATCTGTATACATACCGACAACACGATCCCAGAACTTTGACTGAATCAACTCATACACATCCTGTTCATCCAGCCCATCAAGCATCCTGAACTGAGATTCGGTAAGAAGAATTCTGTACTTATCTTTTCTATTCCCGGGATTCATATGAAATACAAGATGATAGAGACGGTGGCGGGATGTCTTTCTGGGAAGACGGCGCTTGCCACAGGCCGGGCAGGTTTCGATCATCTCATCCTGCTCATGCTCGCAATCCGGGCAGATAAAAACGGTAGTCTTTTTCGGCTGCCAGTTGGTCATGCAGGACCAATGCGGACGGAATGCCCGGGACGGGCCATGGCTGTCCGCTTATTTCTGCATTCCGGACACTCCGGTGTCATCTCCTTCTGTGTGTGGCCGCAGCCCGGGCAGCGAAACGTGACCTCTTCTTTGATCTGCCAGTTGGTCATTATGGATCGGACTCCGTTATGGGGGTCCGATCCACATCATCGGATAAAAAAGTGCTGATAGAAACTGAGATCTTATTTCCCGCTAACTTTCCGGATCCGCCCCATCGCGTCCTTCAGTTTCTCCATGGATGTCGCGTACGACAACCGGATCCAGCCCGGCGCATAGAACGCAGTGCCTGGCGTTACGGCAACATGCGCCTGCTCAAGCCAGCGGGTGCCGATCTCCATGTCGTCGCCGGCTACTTTGACGAATGCATAAAACGCCCCGTCTGCGGGAGCCGTCTCGTACCCCATCTGGTTCAGCTCGGAGATTACGTATTTTCGCCGGCGGTCGAACTCCTGCCGCATCTGCTCAATGCAGTGCTGGTCACCTTTTAATGCTGCGACAGCGCCGTACATCGCAAAACTGGCCGGGTGGCTCACCGAGTGCTGCTGCACCTTGGACATCTCCCGCAGGATCTCAACCGGTGCCGCAGCGTACCCGAGCCGCCAGCCGGTCATCGCGTATGCCTTGGAAAACCCGTTGATAGTGATCGTCCGGTACGCCATGTCCCCGATGCTTGCAAGCGAGATGTGTCGGGCATCATCATAGATGAGCTTTTCATAGATTTCATCCGACATCGCGTACAGGTCGTGGTCCTCACAGGTATCTGCCACCAGTGCAAGTGACTCCCGGGTCAGCACCGCACCTGTCGGGTTTGACGGGGTGTTGATTACGATCATCTTGGTCCTTGGCGTGATCGTTTCCTGCAGGAGTCCATCGATCTGAAACGTTTTTCCATCTACCGGGCAGTGGATAACTTTCCCACCTGCCATCCTGATGCAGGGTTCATACGAGACCCATGCCGGATCGAAAATGATGATCTCGTCACCAGGATTGATAACTGCCGCCATTGCGTCAAAAATAGCATCCTTTGCCCCACAGGTGATCATCACCTCGGCAGGTTTGCAGGGAAATTGGTTTTCTTTTGTGATCTTCTCAGCAACGGCGCTGAGCAGCTCGGGGATACCATTGCTTTGGGTGTAATGTGTGTCTCCCCGTTTGATGGCATTGATACAAGCCTGTTTGATATGCTCCGGCGTATCAAAATCGGGCTCTCCGATAGAGAGGCTGATGACATCGGTTCCCTCCCGCTGCATCTTCTGTGCCCGGGCGGCGATCTCAAGAGTGGCGGAAGGGGCAATTTCGGAAACCTTTTCCGACAACCGCCTCATTTCAATCGCTGGACAAGCTTGATGGCTGACTCGACCGCACGTTTCGCGTAATCGATCCGCTCGTTCGCCTCAAGGCGTGTCATCCCTGGCCCGGAGATGCCGAGCGTCACGGGTTTGCCGAACTCGAGCGACAGGTCGATGATCTTCCGTGCCGCGTGCTGGACGACGATGTCGTCGTGCTGCGTTGCGCCTTCGATAACACAACCGATGGTGACCACAGCATCAACCTTCCCTGCTTGCAGCATCTTCTTGATTGCAAGCGGCATGTCATATGCCCCGGGGACGTAGATGCACTCGGTCACCTGTGCACCGAGAAACGTCGCATGTTCTCTCCCCTCGATCTCCATCATGTAGGTAATGTCACGGTTGAATTCCGCAACCACAAATCCCAGTTTTATCGCCATAATCCACTGCTCACGTAATCATTGTGTAATGTAAAACCAGATAAACTCATACTCTCTTTCTCACCGCCGGGCAGGCCCGGCATCCGCAAATCCCTGGCGCTGCCCGGTTCCCGCTTCGCGTTCCAGGTCCCGCGGGTGCAAGATGAGCTTGACCGCATTGGAAACATGCTCCCTCGTGCGCTGCTCTGCAAGCCACGCTAGCTCGCGCCCGTCCTTTGCCTCATCCTCGTGGACGAATACCTCGATGATGTGGGTGTTGGTCATCAGCTGGCACATGATCAGCCCCTGCGAGGCTTCGTGGGCGCAGAGCCGGTCCTTCTCCTGTCCGCCGGGCATCCCCAGCGCCATGACAATATCACAGCGCCGCTCTTCGATCAGTTTCTTGCATGCCACCGGCAGGTCTTTTATGCCCGGCACCGTCACCCGTTCGATGGCGACACTTGCATGCTTTTTGAGCTCAGTGATAGCGATGGCTCCCATGTTGACGCGGGAGAAGGTAGTGTCGGCAACCCCCACTTTCATCCGAATACCTCTCCGGCTGCCTGCACGCCGTCACCCTTCACCATATAACCCAGTTTTTTCAATGCGGACTGTGTCGCGGCAAGGGTGGCAAGGATCTCCGGGGCACCGACCGCACCCATGCTCCCGATCCTGAAGATCTTCCCTTTCAGGTGGTCCTGCCCTCCTGCAATGATGATGCCCATCTTCCTGATGATGTCCCGCATCTCGGAATCTTTAACTCCATCAGGATACGAAATCGCTGAAACCGTAGTGGAGTACTCATGCTTCGTATCAATCTTCGGGTACAGAGATAGCCCCCATGCCTTTGCCGCTGCCCTTACCGCTCTCGCCATCCTCTGGTGGCGTGCGATCCGGTTGGCAATCCCCTCTTCCTCGACGATAAGGCACGCCTCGCGGAGAGCTAAAAAGAGCGGGACTGCCGGGGTGTAGGGCGTCTCCATCGGTTTGCTGCCGGCGCTCTTCCTGTATGCGGCAAGGTCAAGGTAGTACGGCGGGTTTTTGCAGAGCCGGTCCCATGCCCTGCTGCTCACCGAGACTGCGGCCAATCCTGCCGGCGCAGCGAGGCACTTCTGGGACCCCACGATGGCAACATCCACTCCCCATGCATCGGCTTCCACAACATCACCCCCAATGGACGTGATGCCGTCCATCACAAAGAGGGCGTCGTGCTTCCGGGCGAGCCTTCCTACTTCCTGCGCCGGGTTCTTGATACCGGCTGATGTCTCATTATGGACGAGCGTGACAACCTGTGCACCCTGCTCGAGCCGTTCTTCAAGCGCTCCGAGATTGAGCGGGGTCCCCCAGTCAGATGCGATCTCGTGTGCCTTTCCATAGCGCTGGCTTATTTTGTAGAGTCGCTCACCAAACTTTCCGTTGACAAGGCAGGCGATATCCTTGTCCCGTCCGAAATTTGCGACCGCCGCTTCCATACCTGCGGTCCCGGAGCCGCTGATCACAAAGAGGTCGTTTGCAGTCCCAAAAACGGTCTTGAGCACCCGCACGCAGTCGGAATAGACTGCACCGAACTCGGCGCTCCGGTGGTTGATTGCCTGACGCATCATCGCGTACCGGACACGTTCCGGCATCGGCACAGGGCCCGGCAACATCAGGAGTGGTTCTTTTTCCATGTGGATCTGCCCATAGTATATTAAAATAAACAGGATATAAGTTTGGATGGCAGATATGGCAGATGTAGCGATTATTTCCGGGTCCACTTCGGATAGCGCGATTACAGAAAAAGTGAAAAAAGTCCTTGGCGAGAACAGGGTGTCATATGATGATCAGGTGATCTCCGCTCACCGGGACCCGGACAAACTGGACGCGTACATCAAAGGAAGCACCTGCAAAGTGTACATTGCAATTGCCGGACTCTCCGCTGCACTGCCCGGCGTGATCGCATCAAAGACAGATAAACCGGTGATCGGTGTACCGGTCAGCGGGGCGCTCAACGGGCTTGACGCACTCCTTGCGATCGCCCAGATGCCCAAAGGTGTGCCGGTTGCCTGCGTGGGCGTGGATAACGGGGAAAATGCGGCGTGGCTGGCAATTCGGATACTGAACCTGAAATAAAAAGTGAACTGCGGGCGAGAAGATAGGGAACGGCAACATCAGACGGATTCCGGAGGGGGGATGTACAGGCATCGGGTTCCTGCTGGCAGACCTGCAGTATTAAAAGCCAGCCTGCCGTACGCTGGTACTATGCCGATTCTGCATGAGCCTGTGGTAACACGGGAGGGTGCAAAGATACGGGCTGTTTCGCTGGCATCCCTCGACCTTGACGTGGCGATCGGGATCCGGAATCTCAATCCCGTTGGCGTCACCCTGCGGGAGATCCCGTTTCTCGTTCTCATAAGGGATGGTGATCGCCAGCAGGAGATCGCAAACGGGAACACTGGCGCTATCTCGATCCTGGCGCGGGACACCACGGTGATCACCGTTCCGGTCACCTCGCGCAACACGGCCATCCTCCGGGCGCTGGCGGCGTTTGTTGCCAAAGGCGGCCTGCATATCACGATCAGGGGTTGTGCGGTTGTCGATGCCGTGATCACCGGCTGGTCGATCCCGTTTGAAAAGACGGTGACGGTGACGATGAAGCAGGTAGCGGGTGCGGTGACTAAACCGAAAACATAATCCGGCGGGGGTCAAAAGAGAAGTTCCGGACCGCCCCGTCCTGCAACCTTTAATCCCTCATCGACAAGCGATCGGTTTTTCGGATCCCGATACTGCAGCATCGCCCGCTGGATCTTTTTCTCCCGGCCCTTGGGTATATAAACCGGTTTGAGGGTAAAAGGATTGAGTCCGGTATAGTACATACACGTGGAAACACTCATCGGAGTGGGAGTGAATTCCTGCACCTGCTCGGTATACAGGTTGTGGTCACGGATATAGAGCGCAAGATCAACCATATCCGGAATTGTGCAACCGGGGTGGCCTGACATGAAGTACGGAAGAAGATACTGCCGCTTCCTCCTGCCCTGCTGGATCTTTTCAAAACGGGCCCGGAACATTTCAAATACCTCCCCGTCTGGCTTGTTCATGCAGGAAGTGACGTGCGGGGAGATATGTTCGGGGGCGACCTTGAGATGCCCTGAAATATGGTGCTCGCAGAGCTCGGACAGGTATTCCATGTCATCGGCAGGGACAAGATCGTAGCGAACCCCGGAGCTCACAAACACCTTCCTGACCCCGGGAATATTTCGCAAGCGTCGTAAAAGCTCAAGCTGCCGGGCATGGCTTGTGGTAAGGTTCTGGCATGCCGGAGTGCAACGTTTATCCGGACATGTCCCCCTCATTTCCCATTGCGGGCAGGAAAGCCCGTACATGTTTGCGGTTGGCCCCCCCACATCCTGAACGATTCCTTTGAATTCCGGCATCTTTGCCATGCGCTCCACTTCGCGTACGATTGATTCCGCACTTCGGCTCTGAATGATCCTTCCCTGGTGATGGGTAAGGGCACAGAACGAGCACCCACCAAAACAACCCCGGTGACTGGTGATGGAGAATTGCACGGGTTCAAGTGCGGGGACCGGCAGATGGTATGACGGGTGAGCCCTGCGGCTGAAAGGCAGTTCATAGACATGATCGAGCTCTTCGGTTGTGAGGGGGAGTGCGGGAGGATTCTGGATAATTATTGTCTTAGGATGTGGTTGGGCAACTGCACGGCCCCGCACGGGGTCCTGTTCAGCATAATGGAGGGCGAATGCACGGGCATATGCAGTTTTGTCCTGTGAGACTTCTGAAAAGGAGGGTAATTCGATGATGCCTTCCTGTGAAAACCCGCGCCACCCGGAAATTTCCATTTTGTAAGATGTGCCGCGAATATCGCGGATCTCGTTTGCGGATTTGCCCCTTTCAAGTTGCCGGGCAGCCTCGCACACCTGACGCTCGCCCATACCAAAAATTATGAGATCTGCAGGTGCATCGGCAAGGATCGATTGCCGGACCCGGTCCTGCCAGTAATCATAATGGGCAAACCTCCGCAGGCTCGCTTCGATGCCCCCGAGAATAATAGGGATATCCGGGTAGAGGGCATGGACCCGGTCTGAATATACCAGGGTTGCACGATCAGGGCGGTTCGGAATTCCACCGGGCGAATATACATCCCGGCTGCGCCGTTTGAGGTTCGGGGTGAGGTTATTCACCATCGAATCGACATTGCCTGACGACACACCGAAAAAAAGGCGGGGGGTGCCAAGCGAGGTAAAATCCCGATCAGATTTCCAGCCCGGTTGTGCGATTATGCCAACGGTATACCCTGCGTCCCAGAGCACCCTTCCAATCAGTGCAGTCCCAAAAGACGGATGATCGACATACGCGTCGCCGGTCACAAGGATAATATCGAATTGGGAGATGCCGAGTCTGCCAGCTTCCTTTATCGACATGGGAAGAAAAGGGGGTTGCGGGATCATGCTGAGATGATCAGCATGTGAACCTGCAGTATAAATAATTCCGGGGTGGTAAAAACGGGGATGCGGGGATCAGCGCTGGGTCAGGTCCCGTATGATATCTGCCAATCCGGTGGGCAGCTCATCTTTGGGTTCGGGCTCGGGTGCCTTTGCTGAATCGGGCGGAGTCTGCGGAGATTTGGAGGTTTTCTTACCTTCATCTTCCTTCTCTTTATTGCCAAAAACAGGAAGGTTCGTCTGGGTATGTTCGTCGAACTCGCGTCTTCCCTGCAGGCCGGTAAATTCCAGGATGACTGCCTCAACAATAAGATAGGTCGTCGCTTTCTCCCGCAGGCAGCCGGTAAGGGCGTGACCGGCGCGCCCTACAGAGGCGTGATAATGAAGGTGTGGCCCGCCTTCGCCTGGATAGATCGTGCCCACCCCGAACACCTCCCAACCCCCCTCGAACATGACAAAGTGGGGAACCGGGGGGATGACCGGCTCCTCAGGACCGGTTACCATCCTCCCGTTCATCAACGCGCCAAGGAAAATGACAGACCCGGACTGAATGCCCTTGTCAATGATGAACCGGCGCATCGAGACGAGAAAATCTTCACCGTCATCAATGCGCACAACAAAGACCCTGCCGATCTGCCCCTCCGCGTATTGCATAGTATCAGGTTCCCTTTCTCATGTTCATATTGTTTGCGTGATGGTTCATCCGATGCCTTTGATTGCGGGTTTCCTCATGTGTATTTGACAGTCGATGAGCCGGGGCAGGGGCATTAATCGGGCTTGGATGGCAGGAGACCGAGCCGCTTTACAGCCAGATATGCAACAATGGTGGAAACAACCGTGGAGATGACAATTACCGCAAGGTAAAGAGGTTTGTCTTCCGGAGTGAACTGGAACATTGGGTTTCCTGCAACCGTTGCGATAGTATTCGGCACGAGGAGGGCAGTGGCGATAATTGCCAGGTATGCTCCAAGAAGCGCCAGTTTGTTGTTCAGGATCTGGAGCTGGTTGTTGTAGATAGACTGGAGCACCTCAAGACCGCTTGCGAGGACTTCGGAGAGGTGCTCTGCAAGCCCGATCTGCGCCTGCACCTCGGCAATCAACGCATTGATGCGGTCGAGGATCTTCTCTTCGTCGGTCATGAGCTCCGCATCGCCGTACCGCAGCGAGCTTAACGTATCGACGGTCGCCCAGAGCCCGCCGAGGTAGACGATCAGTGCATGTTTCATATCATAGATCTTGGGGCCGATTACGTCCCGCGGTGTCTTGGGATCCGTAAGTTCACGGCTCAGCTGGTCACCATGACCTTCAATGCTTGCAAGGTAATCGAAGTTCCGGGAGTTGTTCTCATCGATGATCCTGATGAGGAGGAGCGTGATTTTATCACCAGGGAGGCTCCCGGCGGGGATCTTGCGCAGGAACGTTTCGGCATAGCGCCGGACCCTGAATAAACGCTTGACCTCTCGGGTATGGAGCGTTACAATGAAATTATGCTTGATGAGGATGAAGAGTGGTTCAAGCCTGACGTCAAAGCCCTGCATGAAGATTGCCGGGATGAGCAACCCCAGTTCATCGTCAAAGTCCTCATACCCGTTCCGCTGGTCCTTGAGCAGGTTCCGCATCAAAAGTTCAGAGAACCCAAGCGCGGTTGCGGTTGCCATAACCTCGTTATCAACATCCTCAACAACATAATCGATCCAGGCAATCTCGGTATCCTTGATGAAATCGCGTAACTCATTGATACTACGGGACTCAAAGCGATAGGTGCCGCCCGATTTCCTGACGGCGCAGAAGCCTTTCTCCCCGTATATGGGCGATGTCTCCTGGTTCTCTACGAATGTGACCTTGTTGCCTGATTCATCTCCCATAAAGGAGTGATCGTGCTGATCCATAAGATAATTTTCCTTTTATCATAATACTGCGGACCAAAGGGACTGTTTTTCAAAAAAAGGATAGAATATCAAAGAAATCTGAAATTAAAGAAAAATTCTGGGATTTTAACGGATATTACTGCGAGGGGGCAGTAAAATAATCAGGGGATTACCGCCCGCCCGCGCCCCCACCGCCAAAACCCCCTCCGCCACCAAAGCCGCCACCGCCCCCGAACCCACCATGCCCTCCGGAGCTGCCATGGCTCGGCGGGGTAAAGTACATGAGCGGGATAAATGCATGATTTATCCCCACAACACCAACGGGAACTCCTGTTTCGGGTATACTGACATTGAACGCCTTCATCGCACGTTCCACACTTTCACCCACACCAAGTGCCGTGCCGTACACGAGCCATTCGCCCCACATCGAGAGGTCAGCAGGTGAATATTTCTTCATCATCGCAAGGTCGGAAAGGAAATGGGCAAATGACTCCCATTCCAGTCTTTCCTTATAGCGGTCGTCCTTCCAGTGACCAAAGAGGGTTGACGGGGCAAAAACTGCGATGATCGTCTGGACAAGCACGATTGCAAAGAGAACTACTGCCGGAATGATCAGGGCAGACTGCATCGGCAGCACGAATACAAGGATGATGGATACGGCAAGCAGCACGATTGCCAGAAGCAGGACGGGGACAATATGCTCCCTGCCATCAACAATATACTGTCCCGGGAGCGCCGGGTCCGCCCGTACGGTGACATCCTTGAGCATCCGCTGGTACTTCAGGGCTTTTTCTTCGGAGGCAGTATTTTTCCGGGCATCTTTTGCCAATGCCTCGATTTGCGTGGTATCAAGCACCCCGTTCTCAGACACTCCCGCAACGAAATTAAGGACACGCTGTTCGTAGGGATCCGCGGATGTGCCTGAAAGGACCCGGATCTCAACTCCCTTTCCCCCGGGTTTTTCCGTAATATTGATGTTCTTTTTCCGGTGCAGGTCAAGGAGCGTTGCATAGTAACCATCCTCATCAAAATCCATTGCATCATCTTTGAAGAGCAGGTTCACTTGCCAGGGCTTAAGGTCTGGATTTGGGATTGTACTCAGGTATGCCGGTACCCCGTACTCTTTTTCCCTGCCATACCGGTTGTAGATGAAGGCAAAGCCAAGCGGCACCAGAAGAACCGCAAGCTTTGAGAGAAGGTTGAGCGCTATTGCCCCGTAATAGGAGATATTATACCAGAATGCGGCAGACCCGGCCTTTCCTCTCACGTCATTTACGGGTGTCCGGAACGCCTGCATTCCTGAAAATGCTTCTTTTCCTGTCACGAGTTCTATAGCAAGGATCTCGTTTTCCGAAATACTACCAGTGATCACATAAGTATTGCCCGATTCCGCAACATTCAGCGTCGGGGGATATGCATAGACGGTATCAATGGACTGGGATGGGATGGTGATCATGACAGTGCGGTACGGGATATGGGTCTCTCCGGCAAGTTTCAGGTTAAGATGGGAATTGTAGGTGTCGAATTCTATAGGCGGATGGAGTGAATAGGTATACCGGATCGTATATGTCCCTGCATCGAAATACGATGGTTTGAATATCCCGATCTCGTCCCATTCTGCAAGGGAGGCTATGGTATATGCAGCGGAGGGCGTTTGCGTTGTATGCGGGATTGTGACAGTGCCACTGGCATCTTTTACATACCCGATGGTTCCCGCAGGTTCCTGCATTGCAACAAACTGGATATTTGCTTTTGTTGTACCATTGAGCGTAAGCGGTGCTTCCCATGACCGGTACAGCATCCGGTACTGGCCGGAACTTTTCACATCATAGGTATACTGTTCGGTGAGTGTGCCGTTGTCATAGAGCGCCGCTTCGTACCGGTCAACAACAAGGTTTCCTTCAAACATCGGGGGCGCAATGGCGACGATGATAAGCCCGATAACCCCCAGTAAGAGAGAGATCCCTACAATCCATGCAAGCTGCCGTGTTTCGCCCACAACAATTACCCTTCAGAACTCGATTTTCGGGGGTGTCTTGATCGCTTCCTCGAACTGGAGGTACTCGAGTTTGATGAGCCCTATCAGGTGCCCGATGAAGTTTGACGGGATTGTATCCATCATGGTATTGAACTCCTGCGAGATGTTATTGTAGGTATAGCGCTGGCGGGCGATCTCATCTTCGATATCCTTGACAGAGCCCATCAGGTTCATGACGGTTGTGTTGGTCTTTAAGTCCGGGTAGTTCTCGGCAACAGCAAGGAGCCTGCCGAAGATGGACCGTGACTCTGCCTCAACCTTATTTAAGTCTCCCGGGCCCGCTGTTGCGACACTTGCCCGCATTGCAGTGACTTTCTCGAACGTTTCTTTCTCAAACTTGGCATAGCTCTTCACTGCTCCAAGGAGCTGCTCGATCATGTCAAGCCGTTTTTTCATGGCAACACGGATCTGCCCGAGGGTTGCTTCAGACGAGTTCTTCAGGGTATAAAACCTGTTGTAGATGCCGATCGCCCAAAGGATAATCCCGACAAGGACAAGGACGATGACACCGATGATGATCAAAGGAATCCAATCCATACAGTATCAGAACAAGATGGGGGGGGTATTATTATTTAAGGTGTTGTGCCCGTCAATGGGAAAAAGGGTGGCATTGTGATGCGGGAGATGCTTTGGGACAGAAGATTCCCCATAAAATCCAGACGGGTTCTTCATACCTTTGATCGCTTATTTATTCTCATTGATTATTATGGGCAGGCCTTACTGTGCCGGCAGCTTGAGCGTCCCCATGACCCGGAGCTTACCTCCCTCAAGATAGTGTAAAACCGCATGCGAGCCGGGCGGGTATATCAGCGCCTTATCCATTTTAAGGGTCAGCGTTGGCATCCTCCAGTCACCCTCAACCACGACGTTTTCCAGCCGACCGGGCAAAAACTGCATCCAGTGGCCGACATAGATCACCATGCCCGCTTTGAGGGGGGCAGGCCAGTACCTCACAAGGGCTGCTTTTGCGGTGACCGATGAAGCGGTTTTTATCGAGGGATCATTTGTCAGAACATAGCCACGGTCGAGATCCTCTGCATCGATGTTTTTAAGGGACAACCCGACCCGGTCCCCGGCGACCGCATTTTCAGCATCGTCATCGTGTTTCTGGATAGACCGGATCTGGGCGGTCTTTTCTGTCGGGAGGACTTTGAGCATATCGTGTTTTTTTATGAGCCCCTGCGCCACGCAGCCGAGCACAACAACCCCGACGCCCTTCACGTTGAAATGGTGATCGACCGGGACTGCACCGTTCCCCCCACTCTCCCTGACTTTCTTATGTGAGGTCATTTTGACGGCAATTCCGAGCAGTTTCTCGCGGAGCCCGACCATGTCCTCCTCCATTACCTCGTAATGCTCAAGCACGGTCCCCCCGATGAGCGGTGCGATCTGATCGGCGGTGATATAGTTTTTGAGAATAATGATGCCTGCTGATTTTCCAGAACTCTGGATCATCAGCACGCATTCCCCGAACTGGGCGTTGATCTCATCGACCACCAGGATAACACGGTCTGCGAGGGATATCGCATAAAACAGCGAGGATAGTTTCTCGGGATACCGCGTCGGCTCGATGAGTGTGACGGTTGCATCACCTTTCTTCATGTTATAAAAAGTAATGTCGCTGGTCGTGCCTTTCTTACCCAGATCCTTTGCATAGTCATTGGGAGCGAGCACAGCAACGGTGAGATTGGACATACCTGAATATTATAGCGGTGATAACTATTAGGATTTAGGGTCATAAAAGGAGGGATTAATCGGTTATGCATATCATAAAAACTAATTACTCTTCGGATGACAGATGTAAGAGTAAATGAAGGGAAAAATAAAAATTTTAAGTCTGCTTGGCATCGTTCTTTTTCTCATCATCCTTTCCCGGATAAATCTCGGTGCACTTATCGATATTTTCGCTCATACAAATGTGCTGCTTCTATTCATGGCATTGCTCGTAAATTGTGCCGCAATTGTTTTGAAATCACTCAAGTGGAAGATCATAGTAAATTCAGTAAAAAAGGATTTTACTTTAAAGGAGAGTATAAAGGCATTTTTTGTGGGGTTTTCTTTTTCTACCATTACTCCGGCAAAGCTTGGCGATTTTATCAGGGTATTGTACATACAGGATGACCAGTGCGGGCTTGGAAAGTCGCTTGCTACGGTTGTGATCGACCGGTTGATCGATATTATCCTGCTGTTTTCAATCGCGTTGGTGGGGGTATACGGGTTTTCCGTTTTCTATCACATCGAAATCATTTCGGTGAGCTCTCTGGCTATTCTGATAGCAGGCATTATTTCAGGTATCTATATTGTGCTCAATAAATCGGTTCTCTCTACACTGCTTAAACCATTTTTCAATCTTTTTGTACCACAACACCTCAAAGGCAAAATCTCTCTTTACTATAACGATTTCTTCACGGGATTGTTCGCTTTTTATAATGATCGCCGGCGGTTTTATTCCAGTATCATTGTTGGACTCATATCCTGGATTCCCCCATTCATCTATGGATACCTGCTTGCGCTTTCGATTGGCATAGATACCGGCATCTTCTTTTTTGTTCTTGTTATCCCCATTATCAGCCTGCTTGACCTGCTTCCGATCAGCATTTCAGGTATCGGAACCCGCGATGTGGCTTTAATCTTTCTCTTCGGCCTAAAAAGCATCTCAGCAGAACAAGCTGTCGCATTCTCCTTACTGTACCTGTTTATGAGCTACTGGCTGATCGCACTCACCGGTGCAGTCGTATATTTCAGGTATCCCATAGAGATTCCCGAGGATCTGAAGTAAATATCACGCGGTTTTCCGTGCAATCACACCAACAGTATAGGCATAATAATGTTTTTTGGGAAAAATCTGCTCAATCAACCCGATTCTCTTTCTCAACGTAAGGGGCAGGAGTTCCCGGTCATTCATTGCCAGGGGGGGCAGAGCTTGTAGTCCGAATATTTTTTCTATTGTTAAGCCGGCCCGTCTTGTCGCATTTTTGATACGACGCGGGGAATAATCCTCTTCATACCCGAATTCAAAATTCTTTATCATAACAGCTACAAATTTGCCCGCTTTATACCACAGGCAAAGTGTATTTGGGACAATAATAATGACTTTTCCAGAAGGTTTTGTTACACGTGCCATCTCTTTTATAGCAACGACATTCTCCGGATCCCTGAAATGTTCGATCACCCCGGAATTATAAACCAGATCAAAGGTGTTGTCACCGAATGGCATGTTAAAAATACTTCCCAGTACCGGATATCTGCAGTTATACTGTGCCAGTTTTAATGCAGCCTTTGAAATGTCGAGCCCATATGTTTCGTGTCGCTCTGATAAAGGGGATAGTGTCTGTCCTGTCCCACATCCGGCTTCAAGGACCTTCGAACCCACGGGAAGATCCTTTTCAACTTTCATTATAAAATCGAGATATTTAAGGCTATAATCACTGGTAATCAGGTTTTTTGTCCAGACTTTTTCCCAGATCTCTTCTTCCATGAACCAAGTCACGCTCGGATGATGAACATATTGTGTGGAGTGCTATATCCCCTTTATGAATTGGGGGTTGGTACCCTGTCAGACCATGCAAAATAATAGGACAATAGTAACGAGGTTTTAAAAAGTGTCCTGATAGAGATCTTATGATCTTTAATGATCTCGATTATTATCCCCCTTTATAACGAGAGAGACAACATTATCCATTACAATAATGACCTGTTTCCAATAATTGACGAGATCGGAAAAAAATATGGCGAGACTTTTGAATTTATATTCGTTGATGATGGAAGCAAAGATGATACGGTTGAGAAAATCGGGGAGGTCGTCACTTCACGACCTGACACAAAAATACTCCGGCATGAGATAAATATGGGTATGGGGAATGCAATTAAAACCGGTCTTTCTGCAAGCAAAGGAGATCTTATAATTACGATGGATGCCGATCTTACTTTTCGACCGGTTGATGTGGCAAAGCTCATAGAAAAATTCCGGGAAACTCGGGCCGACTGTATATCCGGTTCCCCATATCTTGAAAAAGGACTGATGGAAGAAGTCGCCCCGCTTAGGCTTCTGATGAGTAAAACGGTGAATTTTCTCTACCGCCTCCTTTTAAGAAGTCACATTACCTGTGTAAGCCCCATATTCCGGCTCTATAAACGCAGTGTTCTTACAGAAATGCAGATTACGAGTAAAAATTTTGAGATCAACGCGGAAATTATTTCAAAACTCCTCATCAGCGGAAAAACAGTGGTGGAGGTCCCGGTCCCTCTCCTGAAGAGGAAGTTCGGAAGCTCGAAGATCAATATCAAAAAAGAGATCAAAAATTACCTGATGTTATTATACAAAATTTTCCGTACAAAATACCTCCACAGGGAATGGGTTTAACCAGAAAAACAAGGATAAATTCAAGTTTTTTATCTTGGTTTAAATATTATTTTTCTGTGTGATTTTTCCGTATTTGTTGTACGATCTCCCAAGGTTGGATTACATAGTACATCAGGACCAGAAGGGCTGCATACTGGATCGTGAAGAAGAACAATGTCAGGTACCAGTCTGCGGATCCTACCGGATTGACATATTCAAGATTGGTATAGAACCCCCCAAACATCAACGGGAACTCGATATACGCAAAGACCTGGGTGACATAGAACAGGAGGATCTTGAACGGGTTGTCGGCTACCAGCAGACAGAGGAAAGGTGTGAACCATACAATATACTGGGGGCTGTGGAATTTTGTGAGAAATACTACCGAGAAAATTGCACATAATAAGATTTTCAAAAATGTTACCGGTCTCTTTTCCGTATCGATATAGGCAATATAGACAAGGATAAGAAAAACAACACCCATCATTACATACATGAGCGTTGAAACCATGGATGGCGTAATTCCGAGATGACCTATCTCATGTAAATACGCATAAAGCGTAAATGTTGCCGTATTTACGTAAATCCCGACACTGGAACCCGTTGCAAACAGGTACGTATTGATAACATCGGGACGGATGAGGACAAACGGCACCAGAAGGATGAGGGATAATGGAACAATGACTTTGAGAGCCTCGATTACTTCCTGTTTTATCGAAGTTTTTTTTGCATTGTAGAAGACCATGAACGGAAACGCAATCGCCGGAAAAATCTTTGCAAAAAATCCGAGCGCCGCAAAAAGATATCCTTTCCTGTTCATCCCGTAGACAGTAAACAGAACCGCCACCATAAGGAGGCATGTCGGAAATGCATCATATTTCGTCAGAACAAAATATGCAGTGGAGAATGCGGTTGCATAGACAAGGCCTGCTATAAATGCGGTTTTTTCATCCCATACCTTAAGTGCGATGAAATAAATGCAGAGAATAGTGACAATATCGCACACCACCATGAGGAACTGGAATGTGTACACAAATGCCATGGCACTTTGAAAAGCGAGAGCCGGGATGAGGGCTAATGTTATGGGAATGAATATCAGAATCGGATAATCAAAACTGTAATTAATATACGGTAATTGCCCCTGCACCATTTTGATCGCATGCTCAAAATAAAACCCGATATCAAAAAGATCGATAAAGGAGTGGAATACCAAAGGAGTGAGAAGGAGAACAAAAAATTTTGTCACCAAAGAGGCAAGGATGAGAGAAAGGATGTGTCGTTTGACGGTATTCTGATCAATGTTGCCAAAGTCGAAATCAAGAAAGATAAACGGAATCTTCCCTTTTTTTATCTTTTTTACGGGTGATTCAACCGCATCCTTATTTTTCTTGCCCATATCCGGTCTCCGTTCCAACAATATTGTTAACGTTGCGAATTTGCATTTTATTACAGAAATATTCTCGGTCTTGTCTTATTTAACAAAGGGGATTGTGGGATACTATGTTATTTCCGCGTCCAGGTATAACGCCGGTTCACTAGGAAATTCCATGCAAACGCAATCAGGATCCCAACTAGGTTGGAGACGAGATAATATACGCCGAAAATGCTGGTAAGGAGCCAGAGTATCCCCATATTGATGACAAGCCCTCCCACAGAGACGATATGAAATGCGACCAGGCGGTGCCATCTGTTTGATAATTTGTGATCCGTGGAGGATCGGAATGTCCAGAGATCATTCCAGAGGAAATTATTGAGAATGGACAGCTCGATCGCAAAAAAGCTGGCCACGAGATAATAAAATCCTGCATATTCTTTGAGATAATACAGGACTCCCATATTCACGAGAATGCCGGAGATTCCAACCATGCCGAACTTGAATATTTTTTTCCATTCCCTCCATGCAGCGCTCTGGTGATGGAAGAACGAATAGAGGGTGATGTCCATGACCTGCTCTGCATATTCGATGATGGTCCTGAATTTTAATTTGCTCGAACCAACCTCCCGGTCGACAAATTCAAACGGAATTTCCTTGTCCTTTTCCCAGGTTCCCTTTCCGAGCACTTCAAGCAGGATCTTGTAACCTTTAGGTTTGAGGGGGGCGTTTGACACCACGTCTTTTCTGACAGCAAAAAAACCGCTCACAGGGTCGGTAACATCGGGAAAGAGGAGCCGCCCCAAAAAAGTTGCCCCAACTGAAATGATTCTTCGTTTTAATGGCCACTTCTTTATTCCCCCGCCCACCATATACCGGCTGCCGATAACAACGTCATTTCCCTTCCTGATCTCCTCATACATGCTGGGGATCAGGACCGGGGGGTGGGAAAAATCAGCGTCGATCACAACAAAAACATCAGATGATGCATGGGAAAAACCGTCGGTAACTGACTGGGAGAGGCCGTGATCTTTGTCGCGGACAATGATATCCACATTTTCTTTTATTTTTTTCAGGTCGTTCATGATGGTGATAGTAGTATCAGACGAATTATCATCAACGACCAGTATCTGGCCATTGAGGGTGTGTTCCTTTAAGACCGCATCCACTGCCACCACGACATTGCGGATATTTGCTTCTTCGTTGAAGGTGGGTATAATTACGGTCAGGTCGTACATTGTGATTCAATCCAAACCTAGGATGATGTAAATAAGTATATTCCTGCATTCTGGCTGACGGGTTGGGTATGCTCCTGGATCCAGGCAACCGCATCGCCATCCGGGTTTGCAGATACGATATCACTGGTGACGACAATATACATCGTATTGTTTCCTTTCTGCAGGTGAATTGCATTAAAATCTTTTGCAGTGTCTGCATGGAATTCAATTGTACCATCCGTGCTGTTAGAGTAATAGTAATCGAATGGCTGGTAGATATATCCCGGTGCAACCACGACCAGGTCTCCATGTCTAGTAAGCTGGGATATCTGGCCTGAGAAACCTCTCCAGTCCTCTTTTGAGTATCCCGAATAATAATTCAGGAGGAATGGAGCGTTGAGAATTAAAAGAAATGCCATGAAACCATATACAACCGCACGGTTGTTTATCAGCGAATAGAACATTTTGTACGAGATCGCAATCCCGATAAAGAAGACAATATTGAGGAAGAGGAGATACCGGGGCACCATCGGAATCCTGTATGAGAGGAGATAACTGATAACGAATGTAATAACCGTTACCCACACCAGAAAAATCCCTTTGTTTTTATCAATGAGAAATGCCTGCACTATTCCAATAATGAACAGCAGGACAAGCACGTACATCGCAATTTCGCTGAATCCGGGTATCGGAAAGAAAGCGGATATCTGCCTGAAAGTTTCGATTATTATTCCGAATCCCTGAATACCGAATGTTGGTGCAGATGCACTCCTTTTGGCAAAAAGCTGGATCGTGATGATAATAAGCGGCAGACAGATGATGGTGAATACCGCTATTGCCAGTGCCAGAGGTTTGAGATTCCTGATATCCTCCCGGATTTTCTGGATTTGCATGCCAAGGGCGTACAGGACAAGAGTTGCAATGATAACCATTGCATAAAAATGAGACCAGAATGCCAGTGCCGCGAGAACTCCAAAAAGAACCCAGTCTTTAACATCATTGGTTTTCAGGGCCTTAAAATAAAAGACCATCGCGAAGGTGACAAAAAAGAGCATCATCGAGTATGCCCTCGCTTCCTGTGAGTAAAAGATCAGGGAGGGAGAGAATGCAAACGCTGCCGCGGCAATAATCCCGACATTCCGATCGCTAAACTCCCTGCCGGCAAGATAGACCAGAGGAATAGTCAGGACTCCGAGCAGCGCCGGAATGAACCGCAGAATAAATTCACTATTTCCAAACAGGAGCATGATATGCTCTGTCCAGTAAAAGAAGGGGGGGTTAAATTCCCCGCCGGCAGTCACCTGCCAGATTTCCAGAAAAGAACCTTTTGATATGGTATATGTCGAGGCTTCGTCAAGCCACAGCGAGTTGAAACCAAGATTGTAAATTCGCAGAAAGAACCCGATGAGAGTGAGAGTGAGAAGGAGTTGCGCATAGCGGCTTTTTGCAAGATGGGTTTTGATTGCGTCAATTGAGAGTGTGTTGTTAAGTTCGATACCCTGCAGTTCATCTCCATCAAGACTGCAATTTCCAATATTTTTGGTTTTTTTATCTTTTTGACGCACTTCCTTTCTCTTTCCCATCGCAATCACTAGCTATTTCGTAATTATTGGCATATAGTTTACTCAGTCGTGGAGATCTGAAAAAACCGGGGATTCCTGAAAACTGGTGTATTGGGGTCGTGAATAAAATTTTAGCTTGTTTTTCTGAAATTAACAAAGAATAGGAGATTTCAACAGCTTCAGCAGGTCATCCCTGCTCGTAACCACTGTCGCCGACTGTTCCAGCATCAGGTTCACATGTTCGTGGGTCCCGACTTTGCGGAAATCGGTCCTGAGCGCAAATACCGGTTTGTCAAGCCCGCTTGCGTATCCCATCTCCCATGCAGTTCCGGAATCAGCATCCGCTCCTTCAATAACCGCAACAACCATATCCGCCTCATGAAGGGCTTTTTTGTTCTGTTCATAGATCCGGGCATGTTCCGTCAAATCCCGGTGAACGGTATCGTCGCCGGTTTCCTGCGGGACATACACTTCGAACAGATGCTGCCTGAGGAGGTTGGCGAGTGTTGTATTGTATGATCGTTCCGCTTCAGAAAAGAGGGCGGCTGCAAGATAAATTCTGTACTGGCAGAACTCTGATACATCGACTGCTTTAATCTTGGGGAACCGTGCGAGAAATACTCCACGCCCTTCTCTTTTTGGAGGTTCTTCACCGGTACTACCATAATAGGTGGTTGTCACCCCACAGGTGGGGGACGAGTTTACCCCGATGATACAGAGCGGCGGGCCCCGTGAAGCTACAACGTCGTGCACACGACATTCGAGGACATCCATCATGCACGCAAAGTCCCGGGTGTTCAGGCGTTCCAGAAATGTACCGGGTTTTCTCTCTTCACCCAGGTACAGCGTCTCGGGACAGGGAAGTGGGACGACCTCGATCCCAAACCGCGTGCACCGTTCAGTAGCGCCGCGGAACATCCTGAGATCGGAAGGTTTTGTGATCCCCTCCGCACGCAGTGCGGGATTCAGGATGCAGGGACAGACCAGCACGTACATTGATAGTGACTTGGTTCCCACAGATCATCAATGATGCCCCTTGTTGCCTACCGGGATAACAGCTGTGATCCAAGGAAATGCACGGTGAAGAAGCTGGAGCGGGCAGGGTTCATCAGGCTTGTAAAAAAGATTTCACAAATCCCACGAAATACCCTGCTGCTTGACCCTACGGCAGAACAAGCGCTCTCTCCTGCAGACAGATCGGTAAAGTCCATTACGGTCCTGGACTGCTCGTGGGATGTCCTGAATACCGGTGCCGTCAGTTCGTGGCGGATCCGGCGGGCACTCCCGTTCCTTGTCGCTGCAAACCCGGTCAACTTCGGCAAACCCTGTATGTTATCATCGGTGGAAGCACTCGCCGCTGCCCTGTTCATCATCGGGGAAGAACAGCAGGCGCGAGATATCCTTGGAAAAGTCAGCTGGGGGATCCGGTTTCTTGAGGTGAATAAAGAACCTCTTGGACTCTATGCCAATGCAAAGGACAGCACGGAAGTTGTGAAAATCCAAGGGCTGTATCTCTGACCGTCACCAACACGTTTGGTATGGCGATAATTCGAATGGCGAGGGAGTGTCATAGAGCAAATCTTTATTGAGCTGGACGGGATTGTGATTGCATGACGACCGGAGTTCGCGAGACGTTCGATCCGAAAGGCCGGTAATCCGGGGAGTCTGTATGGCCGCTGTAACGATGATACCGATTTATTCTGTCCGAACCGGAAGGGTAGAGCAGCTCAGCTCTGTGGTAAAATCCGAGGCTGAATGGAGGGCGCTCTTAACCCCGCAGCAGTTCGATGTCGCCCGGAACAAAGGCACCGAGCTGGCCTTTACCGGTGTCTACCACGACTGTAAGAAAACAGGAGTCTACCAGTGTGTCTGCTGTGGGACAGACCTGTTCTTCTCGGATGCCAAGTACGATTCCGGCATGGGGTGGCCCAGCTTTTCAGCACCGGTGTCTGACCTTAATGTCAGAACGGTCACCGACAATTCGCATGGGATGGTCAGGAATGAGGTCCTCTGCGCCCGCTGCGGGGCTCACCTCGGCCATGTCTTTGATGACGGCCCTCCGCCAACGCACAAACGGTACTGCATGAACTCTGCGCCACTAAACCTTGTTTTGAACCTGCCATGAAACCCCGAACCGACCGTGCCCCCGGCACGTCCCTCAATACATCGACATCTTCGCAGGTAAAGGAAGAGACCTGCACCGATCGCGTAATCCCCGGAATCAATACCCGGCTCACCGCGCTGCGCAGCGACCTGTTTTCGGTATCGGACTACCCTGCCAATACGCTTGCTGAGATCATTCGCGATGTCGGGTTCGCCTGCGACTGCTGCACAAAGTGCTGCACAAAGGAGTTCAACGACCATGTCTTTTTACTCGATAACGACACTGCTGTGATTAAAGGGATCGCACCTGAAGCCCTTGTCCCGGCACCCTACTTCGAGCTCTGTGATCAGAACGGACAGTTCTATGACTCCGGCTATGCCCTTCGGACCCGGCCGGACGGGTTGTGCTTTTTCCTGAACGGCAACCGGTGCAGGATCTACGAGAACCGGCTCTCCATCTGCCGGATCTACCCGTACATGCTCCACCGCGAACCGGATGATGACGGCATTGTTGACTGGCGGCAGATCAGCGGGCTGAACAAACACGGGACCTACCACAATGAGATCCGTGTTGCAGAGAGTCTCGCAATCGCGCAGGAGGTAAAGAATTACGAGATTGGATTCTTAGAGCAGACGATACGGTTCTACGAGTTCATGTGCGGGTACTTTGCTGACAACGGGCTCCGGCAGGTCCGGAAAGTCTACGATGACCGGATGCGGGCGTTCCGGAAAGGAGAGGAGATTGGGGTGGCCGTGCTGTACGACGGCTGGCTGGAACCGTGGCGGATGATGGGGGATAAGGCGGTGCCGGGTACCGATACACGATAATGATTTATTTGCCGACTTCCTTCCTGATCCTCTCAAGCGCTATCCCGCAGTACTCCTTATCCATATCAATACCAATCGCCCTGCGGTCGCACCGTGACGCTGCTACAATCGTGCTCCCACTGCCCATGAACGGGTCGAGCACAACATCATCTACATAACTAAAGAGTTTCATACAACGCAGCGGCAGCTCCACCGGGAACGGCGCCGGGTGGTTCACCTTCTTTTTGCTCTCACCGGAAAACGTCCAGAGTCCGTTAGTCCAGTCCATGAACTCCTGCCGGGTGATATCCGTTTTTCTTCCCGCGGGAGGTCGCTTCCAGTCCCCCTTGTACAGCACAACGATCAGCTCCACCGGCGCAATTACGTACGGCGCCGATGGGCTCATCCACGATCCCCACGCAGTCCGGCGCGAGATATTGCCCTCGTTCCATACGATTGTAGTATGGTATTTGAAGCTTACCGCCTTCGCTATTGCCGTCAGGTCTGCACCGACGCTCTGCTGGCCGCCTTTGTTCTTATCAAGTGGGATGTTGAGGCAGAACCTGCCCGAATCGGCAAGCCATCTGTGACAGCGTGACATCCACCTCTTCGAGAACGAGAGGTATTCCTCATACGAGCCGCCATCGTCATGGTTGCCGTACCGGATATCGACATTGTAGGGAGGTGACGTCACGATAAGATCGACGCTCCCACTCTTCAGCTTCTTTGTTGTAAGGACATCGTCGTTGATGATCCTGAGCCGGTCGTTTTCGAAATAAACTGGGGGCGCCAATATGCTTCCTGTGGTTCAATCGGTGCTCAAGGGTCAAGTAACCAGCGTTTTTGAATGGTGATATCCTGCAAGCGGGATAGTTCTGAATAATAATATCAACTTTTTTGGCGGCTTCAGCTCACGCGGTCGCCCACTTGAGCGTAAATACACGAAAAATCTCCCTACACAAACCAGGACATTCAATGTCGGATTATATTTCAGATACCTTTTTCATTACCGGAACAATGTAAGATTGTATGATCAGGGTTGCCATCAACGGGTACGGCACGATTGGCAAACGCGTGGCCGATGCGGTTGCCGCCCAGAAGGACATGAAGGTTGTCGGTGTCTCCAAGACCCGGCCGAACGCAGAGGCATTCGTTGCAAAGCAGCGGGGCTACCCGCTCTACATCGCGGACATCTCCAAGAAGCCGGCATTTGAGAAAGTCGGACTTAAGGTCGCGGGGTCGGTCGAGGACATGCTGAAGAACTGCGATGTGGTTGTGGACGCGACACCGGGCGCCGTTGGTGCAACGAACAAGCCGCTCTACGAGAAGCTCGGTATAAAAGCCATCTGGCAGGGTGGAGAGGATCACGAGATCGCCGGATTCTCGTTCAACTCTGATTGCAACTACAAGGACGCAATCGGCAGGCAGTTCGTCCGTGTTGTCTCCTGTAATACGACCGGCCTCTGCCGGATCATCAACACCATTGACAAGGAGTACGGTGTTGCCCATGTCCACGCCATCATGGTCCGGCGCGGTTCTGACCCCGGCGAGATCAAGAAGGGACCGATCGATGCGGTTGTTCTCGATCCCGTGACCGTGCCCAGCCACCACGGCCCTGACGTGCTCTCCGTGCTCCCCCACATCTCCATCACCACGATGGCGATGATCGTGCCCACCACCATGATGCACATGCATGCCATCCAAATCACGACGAAGAAGCCCGTATCCCGGGACCGGGTGATCGAGCTAATCACGAAGCACCCGCGAATGGGGATTGTCAAGAAAAGTGCCGGGATCAAGAGCACCGCAGAGCTCAAGGAGTTTGCCATGGATCTCGGCCGGCAGCGGGCCGACCTGTACGAGAACTGCATCTTTGAAGACTCGATCTATGCCAAGGATAATGAGCTCTGCTTCTTCCAGGCGATCCACCAGGAAGCGGATGTGGTCGTTGAGAACATCGACGCGATCCGGGCGATGGCCGGCACCGAAAAGGATGCGGCAAAATCCGTTGCGATAACTAACGCGGCGCTGGGCTTTGTGCCCATCCAGAACAGCCATTGAGAGGTACCCGCACCGCCAATCGCCGGATGGCACTTCCGGTACGGTAAACCGGTAGCATATAACCCGGAACAACCATTAACAAGAGAAAAACCCCATTTATTTTAATGGACGCGTACGAGCGGGTCATCCGCAACACGGTCGAGATCGTGACCGAAGACGATCTCAAAAACCTTCTTGTAAAGCCAGTTAAGAAGGTGTATGCCGGCTATGAACCCAGCGGTGAGATCCACCTTGGCCACCTTGTCACCGTCAACAAGCTCGTCGACCTGCAGGCAACCGGGTTCGAAGTCACCGTGCTGCTCGCCGACCTCCACGCGTTTCTCAACCGCAAGGGGACGATGGAACGTGTGGGCGAGCTTGCCGAGTACAACAAAAAATGTTTCGAGGGGCTGGGCCTGAAAAATGTCCGGTATGTGCTGGGCTCAGACCTCCAGCTCAGCCGCGATTACGAGCTGCTCGTACTCCAGCTCTCCCAGCAGGTCACCCTGAACCGTGCGATGCGCAGCATGGACGAGGTCGGACGGCAGATGGACCACCCCACCGTATCCCAGATGATCTACCCTCTCATGCAAGCGGCAGATATCGCCATGCTGGGTGTTGATGCTGCGGTGGGGGGGATCGACCAGCGCAAGATCCACATGCTTGCCCGTGAGCATCTGATCAACTTTGGGTATCCCACCCCGGTCTGCATCCATACCCCCATCATGAATGGGCTCGATGGCAAGAAGATGTCCTCATCGCAGGGCAACTACATCTCGGTTGCCGACAGCGAAGACGAAATCAGGAAGAAATGCCTGAAGGCGTTTTGCCCCCCGGAAATTCCGGATAACCCCATCCTTCAGATCTTCCAGCACCACATCTTCCCCCGGTTGCCTCAGGTTGCGATCAAACGCCCGGAAAAATTTGGAGGAGACCGGTCATTTGCCAGCTATCCTGAAATTGAACAGGCATACCAGAAAGGTGAGATTCATCCGCTCGATTTGAAGAAGGCCTGCGGGGAGTGCCTTATCGAAGTACTCAGACCGGTCCGTGAATATATCCGGTAAAACCAGCATCGTGAACGAACGAAGGTGGATGTCCTGTGCGAATAGAAAAAAAAGAAGAAGGATTCGACTACAAACTCGAGGAGCTGGGCATCCGCATCAAGGACACTGATCAACTCAAGGTGCGCGAAGATGTGTTTGACGAGGTCACGCTCCTTGCCCTCTACAAACTTGTGCATAAAAAATGGATCACGGAAATCGGGGGTTCTATCAGCACGGGAAAAGAGGCAAATGTCTTTTATGGGGTGCGGGATGGTGTAGGAATCGCCATCAAAATATACCGTATCCGCACGGCGAATTTCAATGCGATGAGTTCCTATATCGTTGGTGACCGCCGGTTCTCCAATATAAAGAAAAATAAAAAAGACCTGATCTTTGCCTGGACAAAAAAGGAGTTTTCAAATCTCGTGCGGGCGCGGGACGCAGGAATCCCCGTGCCGGAACCGCTTGTCTGGGACAGGAACCTCCTTGTCATGTCATTTATCGGTGAGGACGAGCGCCCGTATCCCCAGCTACGTAACGCGGAGATCAACGATCCCGAGAGACTCTATGAATGTATCATCGGGTTTATCGATACGCTCTATCACAAGGCAGAGCTTGTGCATGCTGATTTAAGCGAGTTCAACATCTTATATGGTGACAAACCTTATCTCATCGACATGGGGCAATCTGTCACCCGTGACCACCCTCGTGCGTTCCCGTTCCTCATGAGGGATATAAAAAACATTAACCGGTTCTTTGCACAACATTGTAAGGTGCAAAACGACGTCGAAGTCTTCAATAACGTGACGGGGCTTGATACCCTTGAGCCGTAACACCAGACAGGATGACTATCTTAAAATAAAATGACATGCTGACAGGAAATTAAAGTGCAATCTGGGAAATATGATGCCGGGTGAATTTTCATGATGCAGGAAGTAAAAATTTCAGGGAGCAGGATCGGTGCGCTGATCGGAAAAGGGGGCGAGACCAAGAAAGTGCTCGAAGCCAAAACCCACACCACAATAACGATTGACAGTAAAGAGGGGCTGGTAAAAGTCGAAGGTTCTGAGGAGAATACAGTCCCCCTGCTCCGTGCAGTGGAGACGATCAATGCGGTTAACCGGGGGTTTTCTCCGGAGCGTGCATTCGAACTGCTGGATGACGAGGACCTCCTCCTGGATATGATCGATCTCTCGGGACTTGCAGAGGGGCCACGCCAGCTTGACCGGCTGAGGGGACGGATCATCGGCAAAGACGGGCGTGCCCGGGAGCAGATAGAAGATATGACAGATGTGGAGATCTCGGTCTTTGGCAAAACCATCGGGCTTATCGGGTATCCGGAACAGCTCAAGGTAGCCCGCACTGCCATCGATATGCTCATCGAAGGGGTTCCCCACGAAAATGTCTTTGCCTTTCTGGATAAAAAGAAGAAAGAGTCAAAGCAGAACATGATCAGTTATTATTACTAACTGGAATGGCCAACTCCCGCTCAACACGGCTATATATTTGTTGCGATTTGTTTCCAGTGGAGAATAAAAACCGCTACGCGGCCAGATTCGTGAAACGTAACGATATTTCTGCCCGTTTGAATGGAATAGAAGGGGTATCCTGTGCATATACATGAACTTGCAATCCCGGCTGCGCTCAAGCAGCAGTATGAGCAGTCAGGAATTGTTGATCTCTACCCTCCACAAGCAGAATGTGTAAAGAAAGGAGTGTTCGAAGGAAAGAACCTGCTCATTGCGATCCCTACGGCAAGCGGCAAGACGCTTGTCGCAGAAATGACAATGCACCACCACATAGCCAAGGGTGGGAAATGCCTCTATATCGTCCCCTTGAGGGCACTTGCTGCCGAAAAATTTGAAGAGTTCAAGGGAAAGGGGGTCCGGGTCGGAATCTCGACAGGAGATTTTGACCGGAGAGACGACGCGCTGGGCAGAAACGATATAATCGTCGCGACAAGCGAAAAGGTTGACTCCCTCCTGCGCAACAGCACACGGTGGTTAGAAGAGATTACATTGCTCATTGTCGACGAGGTGCACCTGATCGATTCTGTTGACCGGGGGCCCACACTCGAGATGGTTATTGCCAAAATGCGGTTTAAAAATCCCCCGATGCAGATTGTGGCGTTATCCGCGACCATTGGCAACCCGAAGAGCCTTGCCGGCTGGCTGGATGCAGAACTGGTGACAGGCACATGGCGCCCTGTTGACCTCAGGCCCGGAGTCTTTTTCAAGAACAAAATTTTTTTCCATGAGTCTTCCCGACCAATTAAGCCTGTATCGAAAAATTACGATGATTTAAACCTCTGCCTTGATACCATAGCCGAAGGCGGCCAGTGCCTCGTCTTTGTCTCATCACGCAGGAATGCGGAGGCCTTTGCAAAGAGGGCGGCATCGGCGATAGACGGAAACACCACAGAACTTAACGAGCTGGCTGGACGGCTGAACGCGATTGCTGAAACGGAGATGGATAAGGTTCTCGCAGGATGCGTAGCAAAGGGTGCGGCGTTCCACCATGCGGGGTTGCGCCATGAGGCCCGGGGCCTTGTTGAGGGTGGATTCCGTCGCGGCCTGATCAAATGCATTTCGTCAACCCCGACACTCGCAGCAGGGCTTAACCTGCCGGCACGCCGTGTCATCATCCGCGATTACCAGCGGTTCTCGGTAGGAGAGGGTATGCAGCCGATCCCGGTCGGTGAGTACCACCAGATGGCAGGCAGGGCGGGACGGCCCCACCTCGATCCGTACGGGGAGGCTGTGCTGATCGCAAAGGATGAGGGGCAGGTTGAAGAACTCTTCGCATGGTATATCGATGCTCCTGCAGAAGACGTGCATTCCAAATCTGCCGATCCTGCTGCACTCTATACCCATGTCCTCTCCCTCATTGCATCGGGATTTGCAAAAACCCGTGGCGAACTTTCTGCATTCATGGACCGGACATTCTATGTCCATGAAAACAGGAGAGCGAGGCTGATACAGCGGGCGGTGGATGCAGCACTTGCCTTTCTTGTTTCATCAGACATGGTACTGGAAGTTGGCGAACATGTCGGCGCAACTGAGTTCGGGATGATCGTATCCCGGCTCTATATCGACCCCAGGAGCGCAGAGATGATCGTCCGTGAGCTGCGTGCACGCCAGGAATACTCTGACCTTGGGCTGGTACAATTGATCTGCTGCACCCCGGATATGCCAACACTATACGCACGCAACTCTGACCTTTTGACGTTTTCACGGATACTGGAAAAGAATGCTGAAGATCTTTGGATCGCGCCTCCCCGGGATTCTGATGAGGAGGAGTCTTTTTACCGTTCCTTAAAAACGGCACTGCTCCTGTCTGACTGGGCAAACGAACTGTCTGATGAAAAGATCTGTGAGCGTTATTCTGTCGGGCCGGGCGACATTTATGGCATGCTCGAGAGCGTGAACTGGCTGCTGCATGCAACTGCAGAACTGGCCCGGATGTTCAAACCACCGTTTCATGCTCCCATCCGTGAATATGAGGTTTGTATGAAGAACGGTATCCGCCGTGAGCTGTTGCCGCTGGTAAAATTGCGGGGAATTGGGCGTGTCCGTGCCCGCAGGCTGTTTAATAACGGAATAACAACTCCCGATATGGTCCGGGAAGCTGGCATCCAACAGGTCACAAAGATTCTTGGGCGCGGCATTGCAGATCAGATCTTTGAACAACTGATAGGGAAAAGGTCCCGTTCAGGTACAGGAGACGGGGATCCTGTTGTCACACAGTCCTCTCTCCTTCAGTTCCGGTGAGCCCATGAGCCAGGCAACTCCTTCATTTGAGATCAGGATGGCGGAATTCGAAGTCGCTGACCGCGATAGTTTCCTCTCGGATCTGCGCAGGATCGCCAGGCATGCCGGGACCACCATCGTCTGTTTTGATGCAGAAAACCTCGCAGGAATGCGACATGCAGAAGCGGCGATACTTCACGCCCTGCGATCGTGGAATGCGGGGTCTGCTGTGGCAAACTCGTTTGAGATGGAGGCGCTCTTATTTGCGTCCGGAAGCCGCCAGTGCTCCGTAGCTTCATCGTTCGGTGTTCATGATGGGAAAAACCGCTCGTACATCTGTTGTTGTCCCCCGCGTGAGGGGATCTGGGATGCACTCGCGCCGCTGGTACGATATGTAAAAGATGCCGGAGGGGCTCCAAAGGGTAAGCACCGGGCCAGACTCAAAGAACTTTTTTTTATCTCTGATGGGGAGATTGCCGCGGTGGGGGAATCAAAATTCGCAGATCTTGTCCTTGAACGTGTTGCCCTCCTTGTGGTCTATCGCTAGTGGTTGTTGCCCGGGATATCACAATAAGCACGTGAATGGGACCAGATTTTGTTAAAAGGCGGGGGAACGTCAACGATAATATGACGTTGTAGTGTGATTGGGCCCCAGATCACGTAAACCGGTTCCTTAGTTTGTCGCGTGAGACAGGATATGGACGATCTCGGGAATAATCAGCTGGCGTGTTGCGAGTTTGACTGCTGCGGTGGATCCCGGAATGCAGAAGATCGCATGCTTTTTATAAATGCCCGCAACCGCACGGGAGAGCATGGATGCAGTGCCGATCTCCTCAAAACTTTTCAAACGGAAGAGTTCTCCAAAACCATCGATGACCTTTTCCAGCAAAGGTGTCACTGCTTCAATGGTACAATCATCGTGGGTAAGGCCGGTTCCGCCGTTAATAATGATACAGTTTGCATGGGTTGCCGCTTTTTCGATCTCTGATCGGATGGCTTCAATGCGGTCCGGTACGATGGCATAATGTCCAACAAGGTATCCGGCATCTTTAACAATTTCTGCGATTGCCAACCCGCTCGTGTCCGTTTCAGGTTGTCGTGAGCTGGAAACGGTGATGATGCCTACGGTGATGGCGAGATGCGTGAGATGCTCCGGTTTCATAGTTATAAACGTATTGGTTATTGATTGTTAATAAAATCAAGAGTTCTTTCGTATTTTTTAAAATGCGGTTCAAAATACGGCGACCCCTTTGTTTCCACTGGAACCTGCGTCGGGACTGGGACTAATATAGGGAACCCCATACAATCTTCCAGGATTTTCCGTTTTTGTTTGTTTTGACGGGATCCCCGCATCGTATCATGTCCGTTTCTCCATAAGCCTGCAGAGTTGCAGCATATTAACCGGCTCTTGATCAATTCCTGGTCCAAACCAGGAAATAATGAGTGGTTCCGATAGTTTCTTAAAAATTTCTGGTACCACCTTGGATCACGTTGGGGGCGTTTACGGGATATATAAAACAATCTGGATCCATCTTGCAATGAAAGACCGGGTATGAAAGGGTAAACCCGGGTGGTTTATCTCTATGAATATTTCGAAATAATTTCAGGTAAACTATGATGGTAACCTCCAGTTCAACTTTAAATTTTTGATGGATTCTGTCACAAAATACCATTCCTAAAAAACGTAAAAAAATTCAGGTGCACCGTATGGATTTTGCCCTGATTTTTATACCCCGGTTTTTAACTTCGTTTTTATCAAAAGCATTCAGAACAATTTCGATTTGTTTTTATAGAATAAATGAGAGAGTTACCAAATGCTTGTATTGTATATAATTAATCAAACATATATGGTTGATATTCTCTCTCTCCATGCGAAACAAAGGGGTCTCCCCCTTTTTCCTCTAAAGAGTGGATTTCCCCGATTTTCACATTACGCTTGTTAAAATATATTTTATTAAAATAGTACGTCAAAAATTTAGAAAATTGCTCGGTAATGCCAAAACCATCCATAATACGGGCGCGCTCCATAGGAAATCAAGGGGTTTATAAACCGGACAAACAATCACATTTTTTACTTCATACCGCCAAGTCTCAGCTCCTTAGTGACATTATGCTCGAAACTGAAGATCCCGCAACCGGACTTTTTAAAAAATATCTGGCTAATAACAAAATATTCAGAGACCGGGAGGTCCTCCGGCACTCCTACCGGCCCCAGATCCTCCCTCACCGCAAACCCCAGATTGACGAGGTCGCCTCGATTCTTGCCCCCTCACTGCGCAACGAGACCCCGTCAAACATCCTGATATATGGGAAGACCGGGACCGGAAAGACCGCATGCGCGAGGTACGTCGGAACCGAACTTGAAAAAGCAAGCAGCAACATGGGAACCAGCTGCCAGATTATACACCTCAACTGCGAAGTGATCGATACCCAGTACCGGGTGCTCGCACAGATTGCAAAATGTCTGGATCCCGTAGATGAAACGGGGAGCGACAAGACCCGTACCCACATCCCGATGACCGGCTGGCCAACCGACCAGGTATATTCCGAACTCAAGAACCAGCTCGATTCACGTGGCGGGGTGCTTGTTATCGTACTGGATGAAATTGACAAGCTGGTGAAAAAGAGCGGGGATGACACGCTTTATAACCTGACCCGGATCAACTCCGACCTCAAGAACTCCAAAGTGAGCATCATCGGGATCTCCAACGACCTGAGTTTCAAGGACTTCCTTGACCCGCGCGTCCTCTCCTCGCTCTCGGAAGAAGAGATAGTATTTCCTCCCTATAACGCCCCGCAGCTGGTTGACATCCTCACTCAACGCGCGGAGGTGGCGTTTGTTCCGGGCGCGATCACTGAGGGGGTTATCCGCCTCTGTTCCGCGCTCGCCGCACAGGAACATGGCGATGCACGGCGCGCTCTCGATTTACTCCGCATTTCAGGGGAACTTGCAGACCGTGACGAATCAGAAAAGGTCACTGAGGAACATGCGAAGCAGGCGCAGGCCAAAATGGAGACCGACAGCATGATCGAATGCATCTCCACGCTGCCGACACAGAGCAAACTTATCCTGTACTCAATGCTGATCTTAGAGCAGCTCGGGCAGAATATATTTACGAGTGGGGAAGTTTCACGTATATACCAGGACATTGCGCCGACTATCCAGCTCGATGTGCTCACCCACCGCCGGATTACTGATCTTATCTCTGAGTTGAACATGCTCGGTGTCATCAACACCCGCGTGGTGAGCCGCGGGCGCTACGGGCGGACAAAAGAGATGTGGTTTGACACCAACACCGGTAAGATCCGCGAAGTTGTCCTCAAAGACCCGCGGTTGAACGGGTTACAGGACCTTGACGTAGCCCAGATGGGGACAAAATGGTTAAAGACCTGGTTCAGGTGACACAGAATGGATGAAAAAGATCTCGAAATCCTGCGCATTCTCGAAGAGAACGGGCGGCTCTCACCCGAAGAAATCGCAACGATGACCACGCTGTCAGCAACGGATGTTGCCGGCAGGATCTGCGCACTTGAAGAAGCACGCATCATCAGGAAATACACGGCGGTCATCAACTGGGAAAAGGCAGGAAACGGGCAGGTGTCCGCGATCATCGAATTAAAAGTCAGTCCCGAACGGGATTTTGGCTATGACCGGATCGCGGAGCGTCTCTCTCGGTTTAACCAGGTCAAGAGCGTCCGCCTGATCACGGGCACCTATGACCTCCAGGTCCTTGTCACAGGAAGGGATATGCAGGAAGTCTCCCGGTTTGTCTCGGAACATGTTGCACCGATGGACCGTATACGGGAGACGGCGACGCATATCATCATGAAGCCGTACAAGGAGAACGGGAACATACTCTTTGAACAGCAGGAAGCGGAACGGCTGCCCTATTCCTTCTAGGGTGAAGATATGAGAGATTTTATTTCAGCGCGTGCTCAGGGGATCCCCCCGTCCGGGATCCGGAAATTTTTCGATCTCGTGCTCACGATGCAGGACGTGATCTCGCTGGGTGTCGGGGAGCCGGACTTCTCCACCCCGTGGAACATCTGCGAATCGAGTATATATTCGATCGAGCAGGGGTCGACATCGTACACGTCAAACAAAGGGTTGCAGTCGTTACGGGAAGCGCTTTCCCGGTATCTTCATGTGCACTACCACCTCACTTATGACAGCGAGGACGAGATTATCATCACCAGCGGCGTATCTGAAGCGCTGGACATATCCATCCGTGCAATCACGGACACGGGTGATGAGATACTCATTGCCCAGCCCAGTTACGTCTCCTATGCTCCCTGCGTCTCCCTTGCCGGTGGAGTTCCTATCCCTGTCGAATGCACGGGAAAGGACCGGTTCAAGCTCAACCCCGACACTCTGGCGGAAAAGATTACCAGGAAATCCAAGGCGCTCATTATCAATTTCCCCAACAACCCGACCGGCGCTGTCATGAGAAGGGAAGATCTCGAGCCAATCGCCGACCTTGTCATTGACAATGACCTCCTCCTGATCTCCGATGAAGTATATGCAGAGCTCACCTACGAAGGGGAGCATGTTGCGACCGCAACCGTAAAGGATCTCCGGGAACGGACAATCACCCTCAACGGGTTCTCCAAGGCATATGCGATGACCGGATGGCGTGTCGGGTATGTCTGCGCACCAAAACCTCTCTGTGAGGCCGCGCTCAAAATCCACCAGTACGTGATGCTCTGTGCGCCGGCGATGGGCCAGGTTGCGGCGCTTGAAGCAGTCCGATCGGCGGAGGATGAGAAGAACCGGATGGTCAACGAGTACCGGCTCCGGCGCAACATGTTTGTTGCCGGCTTAAACCGCATCGGCCTCCCCTGCCACATTCCCGAAGGGGCGTTCTATGCGTTCCCCTCTGTGAGGGAAACCGGGCTATCCGACACGGAATTTGCCGAACGGCTCTTAAAAGAACAACGGGTCGCCGTTGTTCCCGGGAGTGTGTTTGGGGCTGGAGGGGAAGACCACCTCCGTTGCGCCTATGCTGTTTCGCGGAAGCAGCTGACCGAGGCACTGGGACGAATAGAAAAATTCATGACCGGACTATGAGCCCGTTTCCCGTGGGGAGATTTTTTACACCGACCCCCGGAAAAGGTCCAAAGATTTTTTATTAAGTCTTTGTGCATTCATGAGCAATTTGGCATAATTGGATCTTTGCCACAACACTCAGGTTGCGCGTTTTTTGTCTGAGTAATATTTTTTAGGATATTTTATTTCCCGCTTCAACAAACACTACTTGAATTTCAATGAGCTGTACAATTATCGTTGGTGGTTTTTTTGGTGATGAGGGAAAAGGAAAGATTGTTGCCCATGTCGCCTTTAAAGATAAACCCGTCATCATTTCCCGTGGCGGGGTTGGTCCGAATGCCGGCCACACTGTGAAAGTCGGCGCAACGGAATACGGGGTCAGGATGGTCCCTTCCGGTTTTGTGTACAAGGACGCGAAACTCTGTATCGGGAGTGGGGTTCTCGTTGACCCCCGCGTCCTCAAACAGGAGGTAGAGCGCCTCAATGTCCGGGGAAGAATCTTTGTCGACAAGCGGTGCGGCATTATCACCGAAGATCATATTGCACGGGACAAAGGCAGCGTCCATCTCTCAAAAAAGATCGGCAGCACGGGTTCCGGCTGCGGACCTGCGAACGCGGACCGTGTAATGCGGGTTGCCCCGCAGGCAAAGGATGTTCCGGAGCTTGCCGAGTACCTGCTCGATGTGCCAAAGGCCATCGATGATGAACTGAAAGCAGGAAAATTCGTCCTGCTGGAAGGGACTCAGGGGTTTGGGATCTCGCTGTACTACGGGACGTACCCGTTTGTCACGAGCAAGGACACATCCGCATCCCAGATCGCAGCGGACAACGGCGTAGGCCCGACAAAGATCGATGATGTTATTGTTGTATTCAAGGCATACCCGACACGGGTGGGAGAAGGACCGTTCTCCACCGAGATGTCTGCCGACACGTCAGATGCAATGGGGATCCAGGAGTTTGGCACGGTGACCCACCGCAAGCGAAGGATTGGTGGTTGGGATGGTGGGATGGCACGGTATTCCGCGATGATAAACGGGTGCACCCAGGCGGCAATCACGGGAATTGACCGCATTGATAAGTCATGCTTTGGCATGACCGAATACGGGAAACTCACCAAAAAGGCAAAGGATTTTGTCCGGCAGGCCGAAGCAGATATCGGCTGCCCCGTTGCCCTGATCTCGACTGGTCCCGAGATCACCCAGATCATTGATATCAGGGATGAAGTCTCATGAGGCGCAAGCTCCTTGATATTCTCTGCTGCCCCGTATGCAAGGGGGACCTCGGGCTCTCTGTAGGTGAAGAGAATGAGCACGAGATACTCGAAGGAGTGCTTGCCTGCAAAAAATGCGGGGTTGATTACCCCATCCATGAAGGTATACCCGACCTCCTCCCAAAGAGCCTCAACCAATAACAGGAGTGAACATGTCCTTACCGTTGTCTGTTGCTG
>Ga0268281_1000341_pt1 | contig 36158 bp, 31 predicted proteins | sample saktaG_10_FD_190134 | JGI IMG/M metagenome (GOLD analysis project Ga0268281, IMG submission 190134) | Saline water microbial communities from Sakinaw Lake, British Columbia, Canada - sak_2011_5_24_50m | ecosystem: Environmental > Aquatic > Non-marine Saline and Alkaline > Saline ...
TTGCGAGTCCAAAAGACTCGCAATGTCATTTATATTATTTGCCCGCAAGGGCATCGGCCCCGGTATTAAAGAGGGCTAGTCGTTTACCTGAATTAGCCTTGCCTGATTCCAGATGGCAAAGTCGTTAACGGGGGAATCACCGGCTTCCACACGCAGGACGATAGAATACTTCTGTCCCTCGTAGTCGCTCAGGTTGATATCCCAGTCCGCGAAGGATCCGGGCGTAGTTGCTTTTTTGCTGCCTACCCAGGTAACGGTATCGTTGAGATCCTTAAGGCCGACTTTGAAAGTAACACCGTCACTTCCTGTTGCATTGCGCGCCAGGCCAACCCTGGCCACAAAATGCAATTTGGCAGGAATCTTAATGGCTGCCATACTCGGAGAACCATACTGGTCGGAGTAAAAATAGCCCCAGATGCCCTGCATCCAACCCTGCGGCACCTGCTTTGGTATCACCTCCAGTTGCGGCGTCACTTCCATATCAACATTGGGTATCTGGAAATGGGCGCCATTCAGGTTGTTCTCGCTGCCGGGCTCGGGGTAGTTTCCATCGTTGTTTCTCCACAGAGCCAGGTTGGCCACGCGCAGCAGGTCGTAATCCCATAACACGCCGAACAGCATTACCTTGCAGTTGTTGGTCTCAATCGCCTCGGCGGCTTCGTTCTTTGCATCGGCGCATACCTTGACCTTGTTGCTCTGCAGAGGTAGATCGACATAACCTGCAGCGTTAACTTGAACCTGACCTTGCCCTTCACTAGAGATTTTGCCATATGGCCATTCATAGTTGGAGAACTCAAGCGACTTCTCCTCTCCCGGCTTCAAAACGTCGACGAAGCCGGAGCCGCCCATAGCCGGCTGGATGTCATCCACATAGATATACGTGTATGTTTGCGGCGAATCAGTAGCTCCCACGTTCTTGACCGAATATTTAACCATCAATCCCTCGAGCCACACCTTATTTATCACCAGGTCAGTGGCTCCAGCAACGGGCGCCGTCACAGGAGCCGTGGTAACTCCCGGTGCGGCCGGAACCTCAGGTACGGCGGGCGCCTGATCCGGCGTAGTTACCTGGCTGCAGCCGGATGTAATTGCCATGGATATGACAATCATCAGTGCCAGGAATGAGTACAAACGAAAATGCTGCATAATAAATACCTCCATTTATTATAATTGGGCACTTATCTTACACCGCAAACCCGGTCAGCACAATAGCCCATTAGTACTAAGGGACGTCCCTACTTATCAGCAATTTTGGCCATCTGGCTGCGCAGCTCGCGCTTGAGCACCTTGCCGATGGCGGATGTGGGAAGCTGGTCCATGAAGATGATCTTTTTAGGCACCTTGTATGGAGCAACCCGCCCGCGCAGGTAATCGGTGATCTTCTTCTTCTCCTCGTCGTTTTTCTCGATGCCCGGCTTGAGCACGATCGCCGAGGCCACCATCTCAGAGCCCGGCCGGTCGGGATCAGGAATGCCTACACTGGCGCCCATGTCAACATCGGGAAACTCGCAGATAATATCATCAAGCTGGCGGGTGAACACCTTGAAACCGGAGACGTTGACCATGTCCTTAAGACGGTCCACCACGAACAGGTAGCCCTCCTCATCCATCTGGCCGATATCACCCGTGCGAAACCAGCCGTTACTCAGTACCTTGGCCGTCTCCTCCGGCTTATTGAAATAGCCTTTGGTGAACACCTGTGGCCCTTTAATGAGTATCTCGCCCGGTTCGCCAAAAGGCATGACCTCGCCCGTGGCAGGGTCGACTATCCTGATCTCGGTATCGGATAACGGCAGCCCAACCGAACCCGGCTTCTTTTTACCGAAAAGCGGCCCGGCCGTTACGATAGCGCTGGTCTCCGTCAGCCCGTATACCTCGACCAGCTTGCTTTCGCCCACGACGCTCTCAAACTCCTTGATATATTCCGGAGGGAAGGGCGCGGCCCCACTGACTACATACTGGACCCCGGAAAAATCATAGCTGCGAAAGTCGGGTTGCTTGAGCAACTCCAGGAAGACGGTGGGGACGTTGCCGATGAGGTTTGGCCTGGTCTTCTTCATCCACTTGATAATGAACTTCTGGTCGCGCGGGTTGGGCACGGACACCTGAGTGAGCCCCTTGGAGAACATGGCCAGCGACATCACAAGCCCGGCTATGTGGAAGAGAGGCATCGCGGTCAGGCCTACCTGCTCCCCCATGGGTGTATCCAGCCAGCGGGTGACCTGTACCATCTGCGAAACCACGTTGCGGTGAGTGAGCTCCGCGCCCTTGGGCAGGCCGGTGGTGCCGCCTGTGTACTGCATAGCGCAGGTATCATCGGGACCGACCTTGACCTCGATGCCGTCGGCCGGCAGCTTCTTCATCACATCCGTGAACTGCCAGATCTCTTTGCCTTCGATCGTTCCCACCTTGCCGGTGGGGACTTTTTTGGAGAGTTTGGCCAGCGTTTTAATAGGCTGGGGGAAGTAGTCCAGTATGCCGGTGAATACGCACAGCTTAAGCTCCGTCTCCGGCGCCACCCGCTTGATACGCGGGAAAAGGGCGTCCAGCGTCAACAGGGCTTTGGCCCCGGAATCTTTGAGCTGGTACTTGAGCTCTTCTTCCGTCAGCAGGGGGCTGACACCGCTAAGCACACAGCCGGCCTTCTGGATGCCCAGCGCGGCAACGTAGTATGCCGGCAGGTTGGGCAGGTTCACACCGACGATGTCGCCCTTCTTTATACCTGCTTTTTGCAGGAGCGCGGCAAAGCGGTTGGACATGGCGTCGAACTGGCCGAATGTGAATGGTGTTCCCACATACCACAGGGCTTTGCGCTGCGGGAAACGCTGGAAGGCCTCCTTGACAGCTTCCCAGAAAGTAAGTTCGGGATACTCGATATTGGCGGGAACATGCGGATCATAGTGCTTGAGCCAGGGTTTCTGATCATAATGATCACCCATCGTGCAACAGCCTCCTCAGTTTTTTTATGACAGCCGGGATATTCCGGCCTGACCACCTTGTGACCCGTTTCAACAATCCGGGCAACTACATAAATCAGGTATTTGAATGAATATATGCTGAGCTTATTGTAACAGATTTAATAGAAAACGGAATGCAGATCACTTCTATTATAGCTTCTTATACTAATATTCAGTCCGGCCATCCCTTTTTATCTTAAACGGCGACCTCGACCGAAACCATGGCCCATGCCACGGCCACGGCCCATGCCTCTTCCCATTCCCCTGCCTCCAACTAATCCAGGCTGGTAAACCCCGCGACTGGAATTCGATTGTGCGGCCGTCCCTTCAGGAACCCGGGCTCCCATAATTGCACATACTCTTACTGATACCCCCGGCCCACCAGTAATACATCCGTCGCATGGCGCCTTTTCTTCAGCAACCGCCCTGGCAAATTCTCCGCAAGTCCTATATCCACATCGCTTATCATTTAACTTTGGTAAAACCTCATAGATTTTCTTAATCTTTTCTTTTATATCATCCTTATTTTCCACTTTACATCTCCATTGTATTGTTGATATCCAAAACCCGGCCCCTTTTTGTCCATAATAGCATTTTGTGTAAACACACTTTATATATACTATTATCTGTCTGCTGAGTTAAGCTTATCGATCAACCGATGCAGGGGGACAGCAATCTGGTCCTCCTGGACATGGGGAGAATAGCAACTATCGATTTGCACCAGCTTCGATAAAGGCATACGACAGGCTATTGCTACTGCAAGCTTATCTACTGTTGCTGATACTATTTCTTCTGAGACTATCTGAGCCCCGATAAGTGTCTTTGTCTTGGCATCGGCAATTAGCTTATAGCGTGCAGGGCTGCCGTTAAACCTTTCCCTCAGCCGGGGGGTATCAACCATAACCGAGACAGCCTCTACCCCTTTTTCTTGCGCCTCTCTCTGTGTAAATCCAACTGCTCCGATTTGTTGGCCGAATACCCTGGTTACAAACGGCATCACCGTACCCTCATACGTAAGATGATTGCCTGTCGCCGCATTTCTGCCGGCGATATATCCGGTTCGAATAGCATTGGCGGCCAGTAGATGCCGCCTCTTAGCACCGATAACTGCATCCCAGTTTTCCATGCAGTCACCGATAGCATAGATGTCGGGGTGGCTGGTCTGCAGAAACTGGTTAACTGCTATAGCGCCCGTCTTGCCTATCTCCAGTCCGGCTTTTTGGGCCGGTTCTATATTAGGCTTAGCGCCGGTGGCAAAGAAGATAAAATCCGCTTTCAACTGCCGGTCAGATAGGCCAATGTACTTGCTGCCGCCTCTGGTGGCTATATTCTCTATCCTGGCCGGCAGTATCAGTTCCACCCCATTCCGTGTGAGCACCTCTTTGACTTTTTCTGCTACATCTTCATCCAGATACGACCTCATGATTCCCCGTCTCACCAGCAGGTATACCTTGCCATAGCTTCTTGCTTTAAGGGCGGCCGCTATTTCCAGCCCGATAAAACCCCCGCCGATAACGGCTGCCTCCGTGGATTGTGCCACGGCGCTATTAAGAGCCACCCCATCAGCCATGTCAGTACTCAGTGAATACTCGTTCTCACCGTCCGCTGCCGCAAATTCGGGAATCAGGGGGCTGCTGCCCAGGGCCAGAATCAGCTTGTCGTAACTGAACTTCTTGCCATTGGCGATGATGTACTTTTCATCTTTGATAATGTCGCTAACCTCAGTGTTCAGGTGAACAGCTATGTTTCTTTTCTCCCAGAAGGAGTCCTGCCGAAAGCCGCGAACAAGCTCGCCCCAGTTGCCGATAGTACCTTCGATTACGAGTGGCATCTCACAGGGCGGACAACCCAGGCTGGCCCTTTTGGTGAACATGTCAACCTGAGCATCACTTACCAGACGGCGGATTTGCATCGCAGCCGTTGAGCCTCCGTCGCCAGTTCCAATAATGCATATTTTCATTTTTCAACTCCTGTCATCAAAGATGGCAAATAATGGCATCCCTCAAGGCGTATATCGACATCTCAGGCCAGTTCTTAACAGGCCCGCACTAAAGATATAGTCCTGGATGAAATCAGGTATCCGTTTCCTATCCGCAGTTGGGTCGACATGCCTGCAGTTACGAACGGTATTATGACACTGGCGCCAAAGGTCTGCAAATTCATACTCTTTAAATAAGTTTGCCCAGTATTTTCATATGTTTCGACCGCCTGCTTCCAGAACAAAAGTAGTGGTATAATTGAATTTGCATCAGTCATCTGACCAGATGGAGCAGATGATTATTGATTTTAAAGGAGGTAGTTATGCCGGTTTATATTGCACTGACCACCCTCAATGAGAGCGGCAGGGAAGCCATCAAGACAAATCCCAAGAAAATCAAGGCCAATAAAGCTGCGCTTGAGGCCGTGGGAGTCAAGGTTCTGGGGCAATATATCACGCTCGGCCAGTATGATTTTGTCAACATTTTCGAGGCCAAAAATGAGGAGACCATCCTGAAGGCAGCGGTAAACCTCACGGGAAAAGGCATCGCCCACACGGAAACACTGGTAGCGCTCACTGTCGACAACTTCACAAAACTAGCACGCAAGCGGACTTAGATAAGGCGGCGCGACAGTCATATCAATACTCCAATAATTTGAGTAGCCTCACATCCCCTGTACTTGCTCTCCGTCTTTGGAGTAGCTATAAACGGCTGTGGCGAGTATGAAAGAATCTGAACTGCTGATGCTCATTCCCTGCCGGCCTGACCTGCTATGATGCCTGTGGACAGATGCAGGACAGCCATCAGCAGATATTCAAGCAGGAGACCAAGGTGCTGATACTGGTCCATCAGAACTCGAAGGCGGACACCGATGCTGTTAAGCAAATAATCCTCTCCTACAGGAGCAGATTTGGAAACCCGCAGGTCATGTTGAATACGGTGGCGGTAACGCCCGAATTCTATGGAAATTAAGCTCAGACATCCGGCGTTGACAGGTGTCCACCATTTGGACATACTCCCTTAAGGAGATTTTACTATGGAATTGAAAGACAGGGTTATTTTAATCACGGGCGCTTCGTCGGGCATAGGTAAAGCTGTAGCGCTGGCGCTTAGCCGCGGTCATAACCGCATCGCTATAACCGCGCGTCGCAAGGAATTGTTATCGGATGTGGCTGACACTATACAGAAGAACGGCAGCGAAGCGCTGGCCATCGCCGGAGACGCGCTGGATGAAAAACAGGCGGCAGGTGTCGTAGATCAGGCCGTGCAGCGGTTCGGACGCATCGATATCGCACTGCTCAATATCGGCGCCGGCCCTTCGCTCAGTATCGCGGAGGCCGCTCCCGATGATATCAAGCAGAATATGCGGATTAACTATGACACGATGATCAATTATTTTTGCCCGCTCGTCCAGCAAATGAAAACCCAGGACGCGGGCGGGATCATCGCCAATACCAACTCACTGGCCGGATTCCTGGGACTTCCGACGCAGGGGCAGTATTCGGCCGCCAAGGCAGCCTGCCGTATGTTCCTGGATACCGCCAGGATCGAGCTGAAGCAATTCAATATCAGGGTGCTGACGATATGTCCCGGGTTCGTGGTTACGGAGAGAAATAAGCATGCGGGAATTCCCCACTCCCTAACGATGACCCTGGATGAGGCAGCCGGGCATATCCTGAATGCTTTGAGGTCGGAACGCAAGGAATACCTGTTTCCCAACCACCTGAAGACGGCTGTTATGCTGCCAAAGTTCCTGCCTCGATCTGCAACGGAAAGGGTCCTGTCCCGGTTCTCGCACTCTTAATCGCTCTGACTTCTAAGTATTAAGAATTTGCCTGACTGTTTTCTGCGCGCCAGTCATAACGTTCATAATCCCGCCGCCGCTCTCGCTCTGCGCGCCAATGAACCATAGCCCCTGGATGGGCGTTTTATGAGCCGGCGGCTTGTTGCCGATGATGGGGGGCACTCCGCCGAAAGAATGGTGTTTCAGATGAGTACGCCGGCGGAAATCTTCCGGCGTGAGGATGAGTCGGGTCTTCGTATGCTTTCGCAGACCGGGTATGTGATTTTCGGCCAGCTCCACCAGCTTGTCCGCCAGCTCTTCACGGCGGCTGCTCCATGACCCCTCGGCCAGCGTATCCGGCGCCACTGTATAGATCGTCAAAGCATGATGCCCCTCCGGCGCCATAGACGGCGAGTGCAGCGACGGAACATAGATCAACAACCCGTCTTTGCCCTCGTGGTAATCGCCGTTGCGCAAACGCTTCACGGCCGCCTCCAGATCGTGTGCATAGTAATAGTAGCAAAGTGCCGCTCGCTGATACGGGGTGGGATCAAAATCGATCCCCAACTGCACCATCAGCACCGATTCCATCAGGCGGTTGCCCTCAACCTGGCTGATCAGTTCGGCAGGCAGGTTTTTCTTCCCCACCAGGTCGAAGAATACTTCATGCATGCCGCCCGTGGCCAGTACCACGTCGGCAGCTTCAAATCCGCCGCCAGCCAATCCCACCCCCTTAACCCGGCCGTCCTCAACAATAATCTTCTTTACCTCCGTACTGGTGACGATTTCCCCACCATTGCGCGAGATCACCCCGGCTACTGCATCCACCAGCATCCGGCAGCCGCCGAGGATATAGCAATAGGCAGCCTGGGCGCTCCTGGTGCCCGGGCAGGCGGGGATACGCTTATCGAATGCTGTCTCGAGGTGAATAGCGGGCACCCCCAGCGCAGGGAACTCACTGGGCGCGGTGACGAAATCGGCCACGATCCCCAGAAATAATGTCTTGAGGGCGGGCGATTTAAAATAGTGGTCCATCAGCTGTCCGCCGTTCCAGTTCAGCCTGCTTTTGACCTGCTGAAAATCAAACAGCATGCGCAGCTTGAGCCACAGCGCCGCCGGGCCACGGGCGGTTTCCGCCCGGCGGGCCAGCGACATCAATCCAACCATCAGATCGTAGAATCGATAGTATCGGTCCAGTTGTTCACTCTCGTCCGGGAATATCTTCTTCAGTCGCTCGCGCCTCCAGTAAGGGCCTTCATATTCCTTCGGTTTCCACAGCGTAAATTCGGGCAGCGACAGTCCACGATCATCGCGCACAGCTTTCACACGCTCGCTGATATGCAGTTCCTCCAGGATGACACGCCCCTTATCGCCCGGCGCGAACCCCTCCAGCAGAAGCGGGCCGATATCCCAGGCGAACCCGTCTTTCGATACGGTGGCTGTCACACCTCCCGAAGTGGGAAACTGCTCAAACACGGTAACTGAATGCCCGGCCTTTGCCAGATAAGCGCCGGCAGTCAAGCCGGACATGCCGGAACCAATAATAATAGCCTTCATAGAGCCTTCCTAATCAGCTTAGACTGAAGCTCTGTTACGACGTCTTTGCAGCAGATTTGTGCGCCGCCAGTTTCTGCACCAGGGCAGCATGGCTCTTGCGTGTAATGGGATACCAGATCAGGAACGGCAGACTGATTATGAGGACCACCGACGGCACCACCGCGAAGAAGAAGCGGATGCCGAATAATGTATGTTCCGTCTGTGCCACGTTAGGCACGTAGCCATACAACTGCAAGGCCCACCCGCAGACCGCTATGCCCAGCGCGCCTGTGAATTTGGATAGGAATGCCCACAGGCCATAGTAAATCCCTTCACGCCGCTCACCGGTCATTTCCTCATCATGTTCGACCACATCGGGCAGCATGCTCCAGGGGAAAACCCACTGCGCCGAGAAGCCAATACCGACTATGACAGCTACCAAATAAATCCACGGCGTAGGGCCGTAGGGGAAGAAAAAGCCGGTTATGATAGCCACCGAGGCGATGAACAACCCCAGCGCATATGACGGGCCCTTGTTGATCCTGTCTGAAACCAGCTTGGCGGGAATGAGGAAGATGCCGATCGTCACCAGCATGGCCAGCAGAATATATGAGACCTGGTCCGCCATATCCAGTTGATACTGAATAAAATATGGCACCAGGGCGGTCAGCACGGTGAAGCTGAAATTGCTCAGGATGAAGGCGATCATCAGGATGATGAACGGCCTGTTCTTGAAAGCTGTCAGGATCGCCCTGCCCGGCGGCAGACGGGAGGGTTCACCCGCCAGGTCGGGCGGCTCCTTGATCGACAGTGTCGTAATCAGGATAGTGATTACGGCTATGGCGCCGAAGACTGCACCGGTGGCGCTCCACGCCTGCTGCAGATCCAAACCAGCCCCCCTGAAAACTCCTGCCAGCAGGGTGGTTAAAGCTGCGCCCAGTATATAACCGACGACGTTATATACCATGCGGATCGAAGTCAGGCTGGCGCGCTCGTTATAGTCACGGGTCAACTCGGGGGTCAGGGCGTAGTAGGGCGTGCAGGTCATAGTATGGAATGTATCTACCAGCCAGAAGCTGATCAGCACGGCGAAAAAGGCCTGTACACCGGTTAGCCCCACGGGCAGCGAGAACATGATCCAGGCGGCAAACCCGAGGGGCACTGCGCCAATGATCATAAAGATACGGCGGCGTCCGAAGCGCGAACGCACACGGTCCGACCAGTAACCGAAGAGGGGATCGTTAATTGCATCCCATGTTACCTTGCCGATCAGTAAGGCCATGCCCGCCAGAGCCGGGTTGATGCCGGCCACGTCCGTATAGTAGAAGAGCAGGAAGAACTGCATGGCAGATGTAATCAGGGAAAAGCCCAGGTCGGCCACGCCGTAACGGAATTTGACGCCGAACGATAGTTTTTGTTCCATCACTACTCCTTACACCAGATGAATCCGAAGCCGGGACATTAAAACCCGCGGGAAATGACTGCCTGTGTCTCCAGCAAAGCGCACAACATTAACCGGCATAGTATATGTGAACAATTTGAGAATCACAACCGGGATGTTTGAATATGCGGAATAGTTCTGTTATTATTTGCCGAATATTTGCGGGAGGTTGCACTAGATGAGCCGCAAGCTATCGGCTAAATCAAGGGGACTTAACGACTCACTGCCGCTGGGCGGGGAAGCTGATGTTGTGGTGGTGGGCAGCGGGCCCGCCGGGATTGCCGCAAGTATAGCAGCAGCGAGGAAGGGAGCGGGCGTTATCCTGATTGAAAGGTTCCCCTTTCCCGGCGGTATGTCCACACAAATCCCGGTTGCAACGTGGCCACTGAATACTGCGGTCGAGACAGGGGAGCTGGACATGCCATACGACGGCATACTGGGTGAAATCCTCGACCGCATGAAGGAGATGGACGCCATAGAGCTTCACACCGTGCTGATGGATGGCGTGGACAGGTTCGTCCCGCTGGCCGGGGAAAACGACAATGTCGCCACCAGCAAATGGTACCTGTTCGATCCCGAGGCGTTGAAATATCTCTACTTCGATATGCTGCATCAGGCCGGTGTGAAACTGCGGGTCAATTCCCTGATCGTAGACACTATCGTAGAGGACAAGGTAATTAAGGCTGTAGTAGTAGAGACCCTGACCCGCAGGGAGCTGATCAAAGGTAAAATATTCATAGATGCCACGGGCAGCGCAGATGTTGTAGCACGGGCGGGCTCGCCTGCAGCGCTGGGATCGGGGGATAACGACGGCGTCCCCGCCGGTTTGATCATGCCCACATCCACGACCTTCCGCATCGCGGGCGTAGATACCGACAACCTGGATATGTATGAGACCGCCAAAATTTACGAGCAACGCAGGCTGAAGGGCGAGATCAACGTTCCCCTTGAAGGCTTATTCTGGCAAATCGTCTGCAGAGGCGTCGTGCAGATATTCGGCACACGTGTCTTCGATATCAATCCCCTGGACCCTGAAAAGGCAGCTTCAGGAGAGATGGAACAGCGGCGCCAGATCAGGGATATCACAGCTTTTCTTAAAAAGGAAATACCGGCCTTCCGCGATTGCCGGCTGATCAATACCGGCGTATCCATCGGCATGATCGGCACCAGGCGAATTAGAGGCGATTATTTTATTACGCAGGAAGATATCGTCAAAGCTGTGAAATTCGATGATGCCATAGCTGCCGGCACTTACAGGCTCGAAATATGGGAACTCGACGGACAGAATGCCCGCTTCAATCACCTGGTCGGCACCTGGTATACAATCCCGTATCGGTCTATGTTGCCCGGTGGATTGGAGAATGTGATCGTCGCGGGGAGCTCTATATCCGGACAGTACATTGCAATGGCTACGTGGGCGATTATGCCCATGTGCTATAAAACAGGTCAGGCGGCCGGAACTGCTGCACATCTGTGCATTAAGGATAACCTCTTGCCGCGGACCATCTCGGTCGCTGAACTACAAAACATTCTCCGCCAGGACGGAATGTTCCTCGGTTGATTTGATAACAACCATGCAGTAATTCCTAATTTTTCCAACCCCTGCGCAACAAATTTGTGAATAGACGGGAGGCCACCATGAATGAGGGAAAAGGACCCGGGGAAGTCTCTGCATATCCTAAATGGATAATGGCCAGCTATGGCGGCCGGGAGCTTTTCAGCCAATGGATAACCGCAGCTTTCGGCTTCACGGTCTTCTTTTATTACGAGGTGGTGGTAGGCCTGGATGTAACACTGGCGGCCGCTGCATTCATTATCTATCAGATATGGAACGCCATCAACGACCCTCTCACCGGCTATCTGATGGAACACTTTGTTTTCCCCTGGGAAAAGAAGACGGGCTTTCGCAGGACACCGTTCATTATCATCGGCGGCATTTTATGGCTATTCAGCTATCTGGCCATTTTTTTAGGGCCGACGGGACTGGACCCCGAGACGTATAAGTGGCAGATATTTGCATGGTACACAATCTCTCTTTGCGCGTACGATTTCTTCGGGACTCTTTTCGATGTGAATGCCGTAAGCTTATTTCCTGAAAAGTTCCGGGGGCTGAACGAGAGAAGAACGGTCCAGGCTTTCGGCACGATCCTCGGCATTATCGGACTTGTCATGGCGGCGATCATCCCACCGATGTTTATTACTACAGGCGTTGCCAGTACCTATCAAAATTCCGCCTGGGTCACAGTTATATTAGGCCTGGTACTGCTGCTATTTATGCTTCCAGGTACATTTGAGTCCAAACAGGTGAGGGAGCTCTACAGGCAAAGACGAGAGACAATGAAAGAGGAGAAACCCGCAGGTTTTTTTAAAACTGCCAGGATCGTGCTCTCAAACAAACGGTTCGTGAGCAAAATCATACTTTTCTTCGGCTACCAGGTGGGCGTCGTTATGTTGCAGATGAGCGCTTTCTATATAACTACATATTTGCTGGACGCGGGAGCATCCACCATTTCATATCTTCTGGGTAGTATGCTGGTAGGAGCGCTGATTTTCGTTCCGATCTGGATGATCGTCTCCAAGAAAGTGAACAATAACAGGTTGATCAGCCTGTTCAGTGGCTTCCTCATGGTGCTCACTTTCGTGCCGATGATCTTTGTCAACACGCTCACAGGGTGGATCATCAGCCTGGTCTTTTTTGGGATCGCGCTGGGGGGTCAATGGTTTATGGACCCGCCCACGCTGGGCGATGTCCTGGATGATGTGGCGGTAAAAACGGGGAGAAGGGATCCCGGAGTCTATATAGGTTACCAGTCATTTATATTTAAACTGGGACAGACCAGCATCGCGGCCATCATTGCAATCGTGCACACCAATACAGGTTTTGTAGCAGGCGCCCCGAGCCTGGCAGAGATGATGGAGCTGAGCCCGTCTCCGGAACTGGCCCTGTTCGGCATCCGCATCCATTCGGCCATTGTCCCCGCGATAGTCGTGCTGATAGCCACACTGCTGTTCTGGAAACTATACGACCTCACGCCGGATAAGGTGGCCGCCAACAAAGCCATCCTGGAGGAGCGCGGCATCTAAATTGAGAGGTATCCGCCGGCTGGGCATACTCCAATAAGGCTGGTTTCGTAGCGGGGCAGTGACATTATCACCACCACGCGTCCCTGATTAAGATTATGTGAATCCGGCTATTCAATTCATTTGCCTTTGAACTCAGGAGCCCGCTTGTCCAGAAATGATTGCAGCCCTTCACCAAAGTCCTGTGTATTAAAACAATGTTTCTGAGCGTAGGTCTCCAGGAATAGCTGCTGCTCCAGATTATTCATAATACCGGCATGGACGGAACGCTTGGTCATTCTCATGGCGGTCGGGGCACCCGCTGCTATCTTTCCCGCGAGGCCCATCACCTCCTGCATGAGCTTATCATGCGGCACAACTTTATTGACCAGCCCTATACGCTCCGCCTCAGCGGCGGAAATGATATCCCCTGTATACATCAGTTCAAAAGCCCTCGCAGTGCCGATCAGCCTCGGCAACAGGAATGAAGCACCGCAATCAGGCGCCACACCGCGGCTTGCATATGCCGCTGTGAATAAAGCCTGGTCGGATGCATATCTTATATCACAGAGCAGGGCTATGGCCAGGCCACCACCTGCCACAGCCCCGTTGATAGCGCAGATTACCGGTTTCTCCAGGTTATAAAGATCGATAGCAAATATGCCTATCGGTACGCCACCGGGTTCGAGTATCTCCTGCAAAGTGCCATTTTCACGCCCTTTGTTCAGCTCGACTACATCAGCGCCTGTACAAAAACTGCTGCCCGCACCGGTGATAACTACTGCACGGACATTGTCATCGAAATTGAGCTCACGTAAGATGCGCGGCAAGTGAGTATAAGCAACTTCTTTGGTCAGGGAGTTCATTTTCCGGGGCCGGTTCAATGTCAGCAACGCAACTTTGTCTTTAATCTCGAGTATTAAACCTTCATAGTCCATGGCACACTCCTACTACCTTACGGAAAGATATCGCCGCTAAATACTTATAAGCTCGCGTACAAGTCCAGCCGGGTCTAACCGAATTACTGCGCTACCTTCCGAATTCCTTTTTGAGAATGCCGCCCGGCGGGTCAAATAACGGCATATCAACTGCCTTCCATATTACTTTTTTGAATTGTACCATATGGAGCAGCGAAATCGCTATAGCTGCCTTAATCCGCCCGCTAAAGCTGTGCTATAATGCCCCAAAAGACGCAGGGAGGTACTGACCATGGCGGAGAAAGCGGACCTGTTCCCTCACGACAGCTCACTGGAAAGGTTGCCCGCTGCCGAAAGGGATAAGAAGATGTCCGTGAAGCTGCAGAGCCTCATTTCCTATGCTTACGAGAAAACACCGGGCTTCAAGCAGCGCATGGACGGGTCGAAAATCAAACCGGTTGATATCAAGAGCCTGACCGACCTGCAGAAAATACCCATGCTGCGCAAGGACGACTTGATCAGGCTGCAGAAGGAGATGCCGCCCTTCGGAGGCTACCTGGCCGTACCGCTCAGCGAGATAGACCATATTTACCAATCGCCAGGCCCTATATATGACCCGCAGAGGCGCTTAAGGGCAGGGGCCTTCCCGGCAGATATAGGTAAAGGCCAAGTGGCCATCAATACCTGGTCATATCACATAACCCCGGCCGGGCTGCTGATCGACCGCATGCTGAACGGCATGGGTTTCACCGTCTTCCCGGCAGGCACGGGCAATACCGAGCTACAGGTTCAGGTGATGCGCGACCTCAAAGTGTCATTTTTCGTGGGTACACCATCATTTCTGGCCGCAATAATTAAGAAGGCGGAGGAAATGGGCTACGATTTCAAAAAGGATTTCAATTTAAAGTTTGCCCAGGTGGCAGGCGAGATGGGCGGCGAACCGCTCAGGAAGATGTTTACCGAGAAATACGGCATTATCTGCATGGGTGGCGATAACTACGTGACTGCCGACCTCGGTCCTATAGCAGGATCCTGTGAAGCAAACGCCGGGATGCACGTGAACACCGACGTGATCGTTGAGATAGTTGATCCCGCCACGGGCGATGCACTTCCGCCGGGCGAGGTCGGCGAAGTGGTGGTCACCCCCTTTGACGAGATTTACCCTCTGATCCGCTTCGGCACAGGCGACCTGTCGACCCTGGTGACCGAGACGTGTTCGTGCGGCCGCACCACCGCCCGCTTGCCCAAGATCATGGGCAGGAGCGGCGATGCCGTCAGGGTACGCGCCATGTTCGTTCACCCCAGGCAGACCGACGAGGTTATTTCAAAGTTCCGTGAGATAACCAGCTACCAGATCCTGGTGAGCAGGCCGGCCGACAGGGATGAAATGCTGCTGCAGATAGAGATTGCAGCCGGGCCTGCGGACCGCGCAGCCTGGGAGGAATCGCTGAGAAAGGAATTCCAGAACACCTGCAAGGTGAAATTCGACGCGCTGGAGATTCTGCCCGCCGGCAGCATAGCGCCGGAAGGCAAGAGAATTATCGATAAACGTGTTTACTGACGACATTACCGGCGCCAACAGTTAGAGATATTAATTAAGTCTGCAAGGAGGGGATCATGGGAAACACCACGGAGAGCCAGACAGCCCAGGCAAAACACACCAAACTCCCGCTCGGTATCAAACTGAGCTTCGGCATCGGCGACATCGGCAACAACATCTTCATCGTAACCACGGGGATGTACCTGCTGTTCTTCCTGACAAACGTGGTAGGCGTAAATCCGGCACTGGCCGGCACCATGCTCCTTTTCCCCAAGCTGTGGGACGTCGTCTCCGATCCCATCATGGGGGCCATCTCGGACGTCACCCGCTCCCGCTTCGGCAGGAGGCGGGTGTACCTGCTCTACGGCGCCGTTCCCTTCGGGATATCGTTTTTCATCCTGTTCCTGGTGCCCGGATTCCAGACGGAATTCGCCAACGCCCTGCAGATATCCCTGCTGTTTGCGCTGGCCTGCACGTTTTTCACAATAGTCAATGTCCCCTACGCCAGCATGGTACCCGAGATGTCCGATGACTACAATGAGCGCCTGTCTATAGTCTCTTTCCGCATGACCTTCGCCTCTATCGGCGCCCTGCTGGCCGGCGGCCTGACCATGGTGCTGGTGGCGGCAGGCGGCGATGGCGCGGACGGCTTCCGCTACATGGGCGGCATCTTCGGGCTGGCAATTATAGCATCCTGCCTGTGGTGCTTCTTCGGCACGCGCAAGGCGCCGTCGCTGCCACCCCATAAAGATATGCCTCCCATGAGAGAGCAGATTAAGGTTGCAGCCCGTAATTATCCTTTCGTAATATTGATGACGAGCTATTTTCTGCAGGCGCTGGCCATCGGCGTGATGATGGCCGGGTTCGTCTACTACGTGAAGTATGCCATGGCACTTCCCGAGACGGCCATGAATATCGCCTTCCCCATCTTCATGGTGACCGGCGTCATCTTTATCCCCATCTGGCTGGCTGTGGGTAAGAAACTGGGTAAGATCAAGTCGTACTACATCGGCCTGGCCATATTTACCCTGTCGATGGGCTCGCTCTTCTTCACCAGCTCTTCCCAGCTGATGATGTTCTATGCCCAGGTATTTATTGCGGGCATAGGCTTTTCCAGCTTCCAGCTTTTCCCGTTTTCCATGCTGCCCGACACGGTTGAATACGACCAGATGCAGTCGGGAATGCGCCGCGAAGGCATCTTCTCGGGTATGTGGTCGTCCGGCCAGAAGATCGCCTACTCGGTGGGCCCGCCCATCGTGGGCTTCGCCCTCGCCCTCTCGGGTTTCGTCATGGACGGGGTCCAACCCGAGAGCGTGGCCACCGGCGTGCGCATCGTCTTCTGCCTCTTCCCCGCAGCCATGATCCTGCTCAGCTTCCTGCCGTTCAGCAAATACAAACTTACCGAGGAGGAGTTCGAGAAGGTCAAGGCAAAGATTGCGGGAATAAGCAAATCGTAGGGGCGCACCTGAATGCCTGTCCCTACATATCTATGCAGGATAGGCTTTCTCGCCCAGCGCCATGCGCACCAGGTCAGTGACATAGATCTTGTGCAGGCCGCGTTCGGTCGTGGGACGTCTGAGCACGCGGTCGCACATGGGGCACAGCGTAATCAGCGCATCGGCGCCGCACCGGATGGCATCGTCAACGTTTTTGGCCTGCACCTCGGCAGCCAGAGGTGGGTACACCTTGACAAAGGCGCCGGTACAGCACAGCGCCTTCTCTCTCTCATATTCTCGCTTTGGCCTTTCCACACCGATCAACTCGAAGATCTCGTCCAGGAATACATCCTTGGCCGGGGTATAGCGTGAGGCGCAGGGACGCTGATAGGCGACCTTCTTGCCCAGCTTCGTGATCTTGCTGCGGTTGTCCCTGAGGTAGTTGCGCATGTATTCAAACAGGTGCATATATTTGAAGGGCACCTTGATTCCGTATTCTTTTACCTTGGCATCGACCATGGCGTAGCAGTCGTCATGCAGGAAAATTATCTCACTCCCGAGTGTAGCGACGTTGTCTATAAACTTCCGGGCATTTTCGGCCAGCGGCGTTTCCATCCCGGCATGCACATAGCCCAAATAGCAGAAATAATCGCCGCCTTTTGCGATGGTCAGGCCGTCGAACAACTGCCCGCTGATGGCATCCGGCGGCAGCGACATCTCCATCACGCAAAGCGAGAGGACGGGTTTGCCCTGCTGCCCTTTAATAACCTGGTTGGGCACAGAGGAAGCCATACCGAAGAATTCCACTGCCTCCGGCTTGATGGGAAACGACTTGTGTTTCTCCATCATCTTGAGTATAAGGTCGAAAGGATCCGCCCCCGTGGGGCAATACTCGCTGCAGGCGCAGCAGGTGACGCATTTGCTCAATATGGCCGCCGGCTTGCCGTCCATGAGGTCCCGGATGTCGCCGGCCGCCCTTTCCTTGTCGTAATCAACATACAGACACTTTGTCAGGCAATCGCCGCACAGGTCACATCTCGATGCGTTCCACATTTTCTGGCCTCCTTACTCAAATAAATTCGCCGGACCTTTGTGCTATTATCCCGGAATTACATCTGAAAAATTACACGGTAACTATGGTAACATAATAGGCCGGAAAAAACCTGCAGGTTTGTAGCCCTGCACCGGTTGGCAGGCTGCATGAGCACACGAGCAAATAAGGAGGACGTTGACATGTTCAAAACCAGGATGACGGATCTCTTTGGCATCCAGCACCCTATAATGCTGGCCGGCATGAACTGGATCACAGAGCCGGGTCTGGTGGCAGCGGTGTGCAACGCGGGCGGGCTGGGCATGCTGGCGACGGCGCGCTTTGCCCCGGATGAGGCGCGGCAGAACATACGCGAGATCAGGAAGCTGACGGATAAGCCTTTCGGCGTCAACCAGGCGCTGATCCTGCCCGGGGCACGGGAGAATGTGGAAGTAGCTATCGAAGAAAAGGTGCCGATTATCAATTACGCCCTGGGCAAGCCGTGGTTTATCGACCGCGTGCACGCCTACGGCGGCAAAGTCACAGGCACCACCGCCACGGTCAGGCACGCCGTCAGGGCCGAGCAGCTCGGCTGCGATGCCGTCATTATAACGGGAAACGAGGCTGCAGGGCACGGCACCAACGCCACCTCCCTGGTGCTTATCCCCATTGTTGCTCGCGAGGTAAAAATCCCTTTGATAGCGGCCGGCGGTTTCTTCAACGGCCGGGGGCTGGCTGGAGCCCTGGCGCTGGGAGCTGACGGCATTTCGATGGGCACAAGGTTCTCACTGACTAAAGATAGCCTGGTGCACGACAATTTCAAGCAGCTCTGCCTCAAAGCCACTGAGCAGGATACTCTCTATGGCAATGCATTCGACGGCATGCCCGGACGCGTGCTCAAGACAAAAGCGGCCGAAAAAATGATGAAGAGCGGTATACAGTTCTCCGAAGCCTTCCAGGGCGCCGGCGAGATAAGGAAAATGCTCCGGCTATCTTACTGGCAGTTCATCGGATTGAGCCTGCAAATGTGGAGGGCCGAGGAGGGTTCACCCATCTGGTCGCAGGCCCGCCAGGCCGTCGGCATGAGAAGGCACCTTAAGGCCATCAACGACGGGGATGTCGAGGAGGGCATACTTTTCGCGGGTCAGGGTTGCGGTGGCATAGACGATCTGCCGGGCGTGCGGGAACTGATGGACCGCATCATATCAGAGGCAGAAGCAGCCTGTGACTCTCTTCAGCAGCAGCGGCGTTAAAACCGCCTGCAATCCCTCCACATCGATAAGCAGTCGTTCTCAATAATCCCGGCTGCCGGGCAGAGCCGGAGCAGATGCAGGGATTCCGGCAAACCGCCTGACCCTGACATCCGCCTTCGCCCTGATGGGTGAGCCGTGGCCGAAGCAGGCCGATTGGAACTCGTGCCCGGCCAGTTTTCTTACAGAGCGCCTTAGCTGCGATACATCAGCGGTGAAAGGGATAGAAGGCCACTTGAGGCCAAACCGCTGCGCCAGCAGGTCGCCTGTAAAGACCGCTTCACTCCGCCTGAGGAAGACGCAAATGCTGCCGGGTGTATGCCCCGGCGTATGCAGTATGCGGATCCCGCCGGCCAGGGGCAGTTCGTCGCCGTCTACTACTTCTATATCGACATGGACGGGGCGGGTAGCGAACATCCGATTGAAAGGATGCGCTGCCGCGCGAAGCCACCCTGGTCGCGACGGCCCGGGCTGGGGCATCCTTCCGTCTATAAACGGCGCATCCGCCGCATGGGCAATAACCCTGGCCTTTGTGATCTCCACCAGGCCGGCAAGCCCGCCGACATGGTCCGGGTGATGGTGTGTAATAATTATCGTTGTGATGCTGGATGGGGAGTACCCCAGTCTGCACACTCTTTTCATAATCAGCGATTCCCTGCCTTTAAAGCCCGTGTCCACGAGCATGAGCTCGTCGCCGACGGAGATCAGGTACACATTTGATCCCAGGTCGGCCTGATCCCACCAGCGGCTGAGCTGGAAAACCCCGGGGATAACTTCCTGCATATGCTTACAATTTTACACCAGCGGAACAGGTCTGGTTGCAAAGTAACCGCCCTTCCATGGAGAAAATGCTGAAAAGAGTAGACCTTTTACATTTACTCTGCAATTTATTTAGAATAACCCCATGCCAGCAGCGAAGCAGGCGCCGGTTATGGCTTTCGCCGGTAAGGGCGGCGTGGGGAAGACCACCTGCGCGGCGGCTACAGCCGTGCATTTGGCATCGTGCGGCCGCAAAACGCTTGCCATATCCACCGATGCCACGCCTTCTCTTTCCCACATCTTCCAGGCAAAGCCGGCAGAGGGCCCGGCCCGGGTTGCGGAACAGCTTTTCTTTCTGGAAATCGGCACAGGCAAGGCCGGGCAGATGTGGGAGAAAAAATTCGGGCGCGACGTCTATCGCGTGTTCTCCTCCTTCGTGGAAATAGAATACCCCGATTACGTGGATTTCATGTCCTCCGTGCTGCCGGGACTGGCCGAGGAATTCATGGTCGACTACATCCGCGAGCTTTCATCCGGCGGAGGATGGGATGCCATAGTCTGGGATACGGCGCCTCTGGGGCAGACAATGGCGCTGCTGCAAACTCCGGCCTTGCTCACCCGCCACCTGCGGCTGGCGCCACGCATCTATGCCGGGATCAAGGCAGGGGAAGGCGCCAGGGAGACGATACTGGATACAATACAGCGTTGGGAAGTGCTGTCGTCCGCCGATACGGTGTTTCTGCGCAGCGGGGTGGAATTCAATATCGTGGCCATACCGGAAGCCCTGGCGGTCAATCAGCTAGATGGGATACTGGGCGATCTTGAAAAATACGGTTTAAATGTCAGGCGGCTGATAATAAACAACATCGTTCAGCCCTCCGACTCGGATTTCCTGCAGCAAAAGGCCGGGCAGCAGCAAATATACCTTGGGCAGCTATGCGATAAATACGGCCGCCTGCAAATCTCCAGGCTTCCACTCTTTCCGCATGAGATAAACGGACTGGAGATGCTGCGCAAAGTCGCAGGCGCGCTATATTAGACTAATTTTTGCCTGTTTTACCCCCGGTTTTTCCGCCAGATCACTACTTGCTGCCGCAACAGGCAACGGCTGATGTCACAATAGCCTTCGTCAGATAGCCACTGCGAAGTTGAGGTAAAGCTGGGCAGCCTGCACCACCTGGCTGAAAACAACCGATTCCTCAGGCGTGTGCGCAGTCTCAAGCCGACCCGGCCCCAGTATGATCGGATCGACACCGGCCCCCCACAGCACATTGCCATCCGAATGGCTGCGGAAATCCTGTGTCTCCCAGGGGACCTTCATGCTCTTGCAAACCTCGCGCAGCCTTTGCACCAGCGGCCTGTCCTGCGAAATACGGTAGCCCGACTGCGTGTTTTCAAATCTGATGTAAGCGTCGAGCGAGGGTATGATCTTGCCGGCATCTTCAACAAGATGTTCCAGGTCGGCCTTGAGCACATCCATGCGTGAATCGGGAGGCAGGTGCAGGTCCAGCCAGGCTTCGCAGGTATCAGGGACCACGAAACCGCCGGGAAAGCCTGAGAGCTGCCTGATGTTGTATACCAGCCCGCTGGAGACCGTCGTGGTATAGCCTGTAACCTGCAGCAGCAGCTTGAGCATATTCTCGATGGCGTTCTGCCCCAGTTCGGGCATAGACGAATGCGCCTTCTTTCCCCTTGTACGTAAAAGGACTTCCAGGTAACCGTAGTGTCCCAGGCAGGGCATCATGTTGGTCGGCTCGGCCACCACAGCCCAGGGGAAGCGGTACTCACGCACCAGCGTCTTGGCGCCGTCGCTCTCCTCCTCTTCCCCCACTACCAGAGCCAGGCCCACCGAGGGGAACCTGCCTTTTTTAGGCGCCAGCACCGTAAAGGCCTCGATCATGGCGGCGCAGCCTCCCTTCATATCCGAACTGCCCAGCCCGAAGACCCTCTCATCCTCCTCGTAAAACCCGAAATCATCCAGGTCGTGCGCCGTCACGGTGTCCAGGTGACCAACGAAACACAGGTCTACCTCGTCGGTCTTGGGAGGCAATACCACGATGTTGTAGCGGTTCTCGTCCACCGCCTGCTTCTTCACATTTAGCCCGGCCGACTTCAGATAATCCTCGCAGAAGAGCAGTATCTCCTCTTCCTTGCCTGATGGACTGTATATGTCCACCAGGTCCTGCATGAGTTTTTTAAGTCTCTCGGGCTTTATCTCAAGCGCTGCGCCTGTGCTCGGTGCCATTCTTTTTCCCCCTCAGGCTGCGTTTCTTCTCCTTCTGTTGCTCTGTAGCCGCCGGATTATACGTCATGTAGATGTGCTGCTGCGGATTGACAAAACCCTTGGCGCGAAAGAAATGCAGGGCCGGCAGGTTATCCGCCTCTGTATCCACCATGAAAATACGCACGCCGGCCTCTATCATCTTGTCCTCAAATTTATTGAAAAGGCGGCTGGCCACGCCCAGCCGCTGGAACTCCGGCGACACCACGAGCCAGACAAGGTAACCATATTTCCAGGCCGACTTCTTTTTGGTTACCACGTTGCCCAGGGCAAAGCCCACAATCTGATCTTCCAGCGCCGCCACCAGGCAATACTCCGTATCCTCGTTAAACATGGATATGACTTCGAACTCGTCCCAGGTGCGGTAAAGAGTAGGAGTCTTATCGGCGGTGAAGACCTGTTCACCCAGGTGAAAGACGATGGGAATGTCGTCGACAGACATCTCCCTGATCTCGATATCCATCTTCTTCCTGCCGCCGTTCTCCTCGTTATCAGGCAAGGCAGCACGATGGTGTTTTTCCTCGCTATTGCGCTGCCCGGCAGCGCCGTTGTCGCTCATATAGCCTCCTCTGGTGACTCAATGCCCGTACGCGTGGAAATAGACCGACAGGACTTAAGATTAGGACTCAAAACTGGTAGCCCAGGGCACGCGCCTTATCGTAACACTTATTGGCCTCGGTCGTACGTTTAAGAGTCTCCAGGGTGAGCCCCTTGCTGTACCACAGCGCCGGGTTATCGGCATCGAGGGCCAGCGCACGGTCGAAAGCCACGATCGCTTCATCGTACCGCTTAAGCTCATGCAAGGCTTTGGCCTTATATCCCCAGGGAAAAGAATCTGTAGTTTCAAGCGAAATGGATTTATCGGTGGATTTCAGCACATCTTCATAGAGCTGGCTCTTCATCTGGGCATAGGTCAAAACATTCCAGAGGTCGGCGTTGCCGGAATCCAGCGCAGCCGCTTTAGCATAACACGGGACAGCTTCCGAAAATTTCCCCTGGGCCAGGTATACCTGACCCCTGCTCTCCCAATAGAGCGAGTTGTTGCCGTCGATGGTAATCGCTTTATCAACGCTTTCAGCGGCCTCATCGAACTGGCCTTTATTCAAGTACGAGATGCCCCTGAAGTTCCAGGCATCGGCGAAATTGGGATCGAGTTGGATGGCCTGGTCATAGCTTGCAATGGCCTGGTCGAACTTTTTCATAGCATCCAGCGCCAGCCCCTTATTAAAGTGAACCGCCGGGTTGGACGGGTCCTTCTCCAAAGCACGTTCGAAATAGAGAGCCGCATTATTAAATACACCCTGGTTATAAAATTCCATGCCCTGTTCATTAAGGGCAGCCGCCTCCGGATTGCTCTTGTATCCCTCGGGACCCGGCTGGCAGGCCGTCATGGAAAATACGAGCAAAGCAAGCATCAGCGCCACCACCTGCAGCCGCATCGTTTTATGAGTAATAATCATCTTTTTCATCGGTGTTCCTTAGCAGTTTTACGATAAACTCTATTCTGTTTGATTTATCACGGAATTGTAGCACCGCATCCACTGCAAGTAAATTATCGCATATCCGGCAGATAGGCTTGGCGATGGTAATAAAGAGCCATTGACACATGAGAATGTGTAATGTAACATTGTCCGCGAACGTAAGCGCAATTTGAAATATACCAGCCTTCAGCGCAAAATATGAGCGGGGTGCTCTGCGGGTGAATAACTGGCGTACATAAAATATCAGGAGGAGGAATTCATGAAATTTGTTAAGGTAACACTGGCTGTTCTTTTCGTAGCAGTACTGCTGGCAGGCTGCGCTCCAACCACCAATCCACCGGAGCCAACACCAACACCAACGCCAACAACCGAACCCTCCACTTACAGCAACTCAGCACAGCCGATCACCGTACCCGTCGGGGTTAAATTTACTATCAGTGTCAAATCCAATCCCTCAACCGGCTATGGCTGGGAAGCCGGGTTTGACCAGAGTCTGCTTAAGCTGGTTAAGCGTTATATACCGTCCGAGTCGGGGTTGATAGGAGCGAGCGGCGTAGAGAATTTCGAGTTTGAGGGAATGAGACCGGGCAATACCGATATTTATCTCAATTACAAGAGGTCTTTCGAGCCCAACGATCCCGCGTTAAAGAGCGAGACTTTTAACGTCACCATAACACAGTAACGGGCCTTTGGATAAAAACCCTCAGCCGGGCAGTCGGTAAAGTCCGAACTGGCCGAGTATGTAGTTGTGTAGGTTATTATGTTATATAGAATTATCAGCATAATCATCGCTCTGACATTGATCACCCTGACTGTTGCTCCGGCCACGGCCCAGGGCCTGCTGCCGGAGGAAGAGGATATCCCCATAGGGGGCGGAGGGGTTACTACACCCCTGCTGGTCACGACACAGGGCGCCACGAACATAACGGGTACATCGGCCAATCTTAACGGCTATCTTCAGTCCATGGGGCCGTACAGCGTCGTCGATGTATGGTTTGAGACGGGGGACGGCCGCGAGACGACCCACCAGGCCATGAGCTCACCCGGGTTTTACACCGCCCTCCTGGGCCAGCTTGAGCCCGGAACATCTTACGAGTACAGGGCCATGGCGAACTCAACCCTACTGGGTGGCCAGGAGAGCGAGGGTGCGTTTGTCAGCTTCACAACCCAGCACACGGTGCCGCAGGCTCCCATAGAGGTATCGACCTTATCAGCTTCCGATATCACGTCCGGCTCGGCCGTTCTGCGCGGTTACCTCTCAAGTATGGGGCCGTACAGCAGCGTCACCGTTTGGTTCCAGTGGGGCAGCTCTACCGGCTATGGCAACAACACCGTGCAGCAGACCGTCTATGAGGCGGGACCTTTCAGCATGCAGGTATCAGGGCTCAGCCCCAACAGCATGTATTATTTTCGCGCCGCCGCCAAGCCGGATTTAATTGGTGTATCGGCGGTTTACGGCGCCCCGCAAAACTTCAACACACCGGGGTCAGCTAATCTGGCAGTCAGCACAGGCTCGGTATCCGGTGTCAACAACAATTCGGCCACACTGGTGGGTTATCTCGAATCGCTGGGTGGATATCGCAACGCCAATGTCTGGTTCGAATGGGGGACTACGACCGCCTACGGGCAGACCACCGCCATGCAGACGATGTATTCGCCCGGCACATTTAATTACACCCTCCAGGGGCTCAACCCCGGCACTATCTATCATTACCGCGCGCTGGCGGTGCCCACGGCAGCGGGCGGCATGACGGTCCACGGGTTCGACAGCATGTTCACCACACCAGCCGCTCCAGGGATCAAGGTCAACACCAGCGCTGCATCCAGTGTCACAGGCCAGTCTGCCACCTTTAACGGTTACCTGACTTCCATGGGCGCCAGCAGCACAGCATATGTGTGGTTCGAATACGGGACCGACACCACCTACGGCAACTCGACACCCCAGCAGAGTAAGGGCATGCCGGGCAGCTTCAGCTACAGCGTCAGCAGGCTGCAGCCCGGGCTGACCTACTATTACCGCGCCGCCGCGTTCTCCAATGGGTATAACGTTTACGGGCAGTACAGCACTTTTCAGACCACTCCTTCGTCTCCCGTATCTGTGACGACCGGCGCAGCCAGCGGCATCAGCACAACTGCAGCAACATTGAACGCCTACGTCAACTCACTGGGAGGCCAGCGCTCGGTCCAGGTATATTTCAATTTCGGCAGAAGCCTGGACTTCGGCAATGTGAGTGTCTCTCAGTCCGTGACCTCGCCGGGCACTGTATCATACCAGGTAGTGGGACTGAACCCGGGAACAACCTATTATTTCCAGGCTGTTGCCCAGACGCAAGATAACCTAAAGGTTTACGGGGCTACCAACACATTCAGCACCGTATCCAATTCGACACTGGCTGTCGCCACATATCCTGCTACATCCGTTACAGCTTCCAGTGCCATAGTGAACGGTTACCTCCAGGATATCGGGAACACTTCGACCGCCCAGGCCTGGTTTGAATACGGCATCACGGCAGATTTCGGCAACACCACCAATATGCAGATGCTGAACAGCAGCAGCGCCTTCAGTACCGTCGTTACGGGGCTGGCGCCGGGCAGGACCTATTATTATCGCGCCGTCGCTCTTAACCCCACCGGGGGCGGGCGATCGGTCAACGGCAGTGTAATCTCGTTTGTAACACCGGGGAGCGGACCAACACCTCCGCCTGAGCCGGGTGTGCCTGTATTCGTGTGGCTCATCATCAGTGGCTTTGTCATCGTCATCGTCATCGTGATTATCCTGCTGGCCAGCCGCAGATAAGCGAAACTTAAAATAATTCAGCCCCGGTGCAGTAAAAACTGCACCGGGGCCCTTCTTTGCTTAGCCACCCCTCCGGAAAATATTTTCCGGGTATGCAAGTCCGATGATATAATAACTAATCAATCTTAAGCGCAGGATACAGGCAATATGGGTAAAATTTTTTTCATCGACGTAACCAACAGGGACGGAGTGCAGACCGCCAGGCTGAGCCTGTCCAAGCTGCAGAAGACCATGATCAACATGTACCTCAACGAATTCGGGGTCTTCCAGTCGGAGTTCGGCTTTCCAACGACCAAGCATGAGACCAATTACCTGCGCGCCAACCTCGAGCTGGCAGGCATGGGGGTACTGAAGCCCATCCGGCTCAGCGGGTGGATCAGGGCAACCACCGAGGATGTTGAAAAGACTTTTGATATGGTGCCTGAGATCGAGTATCTGAACCTGTCCATCTCGACTTCGCAGCAGATGATCCAGGGCAAATTCAAGGGCCGGAAATCCCGGGTGGACGTCCTGGAGCAGATGGCCGAAGCGGTCAAACTGGCTAAAAAGCTGGGCGCTAAGGCGGTAGGCGTCAATGCCGAGGATGCATCGCGTACCGACATCGATTTCCTGATCGAGTTTGCCGCCCAGGCCAAAGCGGCGGGCGGCGACAGGTTCCGATACTGCGATACGCTCGGATACGATGACCCGTTCTCCATTTACGAGAGCGTCACAAAGATTGCCGATGCTACCGGCATGCCGGTGGAAATACACTGCCACGGTGACCTGGGCATGGCGGTTGCCAATTCCATAGCCGGGGCCAAAGCTGCCGTGGACGCTGGACAGGACGCTTATATAAACACGACCCTCAATGGCATAGGTGAGCGCGCCGGCAACGCGGACCTGCTCTCCTGCATCCTCGCCCTGCTCAAGTCCAAGGGTTTCGCCAATAAATACAAGCTCGGCCGGCCGGTAAAGCTCAACCGCGCCTACAAGCTGGCAAAGTACGCCAGCCTGGCCTTCGGCGTTCCGATCCCGATCAGCCAGCCGGGAGTAGGCGATAACGCATTCGCCCATGCCTCGGGGATCCACGCCGACGGTGTGCTTAAGGATCCCGAGAACTACGAACTCTACAATTTCGAGGAGCTCGGCAGGGGTGAACCCGAGCTGGTCGAGACCGGACGCATGATCTGCTCAGGTGAATATACCGGCATCTCCGGTTTCAGCCACATCATGGGCAAGATGGAGGTCTCATTCGCCAACGCCAGCGAGGCCCGCAAGATACTCGAGCTGGTGCGCTACGCCAACGTTGAGGCGCAGATCCCGCTTACAAAGGACGAACTGCATTTCATCGCCAAATACCCCGCGATCATCAAACGGCTTTTGACGCTTACACCACTTGAGTAGCCTCCCCTTCAATCCATCTATGGTATAGTCCCTCGCCATGCCGTGATTCCCATATACGCGGGCTTTGCCCCACAAGTCTTCGTTGCCCCAAAAGAGGTCAATCTGCCTCAAAAGTCAGCCTTTTACGAGTGCGAGGTGAGGTAGATGGGTAACTTTCAAAATTGGTTATCTAAATTTACCTATAGATTGGTTCCACAAAGACCATGCCAATTTATTGGGTTAACAACTATCATCTTATCTTTCAATACGTTACTCGTAGGTTTAGGACTAATATATGGCATTGCTATTCCTCTTACTATAGGTCTCTTTGAAATAGTATTAGGTAGTTGGCTTATAAAGAATGGTACTCGTTTAACAGAAAATAAGCATGATAGTTCCAATAACCATGCCACCAATCGAAGGTATTACAATTGCCCAAAGTGCCTGATCCATAGAAATCACACCCAAAGCATAGAGAGCCAAACTAAGAATGATAGCCGCCACTCCAGCAACATCAATAATAAAGCCAATAGCCTTACACACAACACACCTCCAACAAAAAGAATGTTTTTCTTTAACGCGGATACCGAAACTGCATTAGCTATAAAAAGGATTCGCATAAAGAGACAAAGATTACGATCAAAGATGCGATCAAAGGGGATCATTGAGAAAATGAAAACCCAATTCGTGCATTTTATCGAAACATTTCGTTCTAAAATCAGATGCCACTTCTAAGGGAGACTCAGAGATGTTTATTTTGGATAATGCAGACGTGAATTCAACTATTAGCTTACGCTCATTACTGTCTTGCTCTATTTGGTCTTCAATTTCCCATATCTTTTCAATAAAACTATTAGCCATATTAGTAATGCTTTCCTTTGCTACAAATCGTTGTAGTAGTAATAAGTCCTCTTCTATCGAATCAATTACCGCATCATTGTTTTCTTTAAATTGCTCTAACTCACTTTGGGTTTTATCAATTTTTCTTTCAAATGGTGATTTTGGCATTATTCAACCTCCCCCACGTAATTTAAGTTATACAAACTGTGGAGTAAGCTAAATCCAAGTCAATATACATGATATTTCTTATCGTGAAGTTTTCCAGACCAACCAATAATTTTGTTCGTGAAATAACTACTAAAAATGAAAAGGTATAAAAAAGCAAAAAGGTTTATCAAGCCCACTAATATCTTATAGTTATTTATTATATCGGTGGAAAGTATGATTTCAATAATTATTACTGCCATTGCCCAAAATGACAGAAGAATACCTTGGCTCTTATCTCCTCTTGTCACTATTCCTTTGCTATTAAGACATGCAATGATGTCCCATAGAACTGCCCGTAAAAATATTATGGCGATAAAGAGTTCTAGTATCCATAACCAAACTTGATCACTTAATAGTAAGAATATAATACCCATAAATGAACCTCCTCAAACGATAATTATTAAAGTATAACAGGAGTGTCAACAAATTAGATATGAAACATGATAAAATGAACAATAATAAAAAGCCTTTGGGTTGGGCATGCAGTAAGAGCGGATGGATAAAATGGAACTATTTAGTAAGATTTCACGGAATAGTATCAAGTCTATCTTACCAACAATTAGAGCGATTAAATGGAAAGTTAAAACATATTTCGTTGAATTTAGACAATATTTTAAAACGCGATTATTTTTTGCCTTTAGGGATTTTTGGCAGGGAATTGTTGCCGCATCTGCCGTCATTACATATCTGAGTCTTGTGATTAGTATTGCAATACCAAAAAAGACAATTGAAATGAATATCATACTTTTGCTTATACCATTCGTAATAACACCAGTATTTGTGATATCGCTTGTTTTCATTTGCTCCCTCCATCCTAGACTACGTAGATTCTTAGATGATTACATGGGATTTTCAGGACGTACTCAGCGAGAACGGCTTTCTCAATTGGAATTACAATTCAAAAGGGACAGAAATAAATACAATAAATCATTTGGTAATATTGAAAATATCTTAAGGAAACATGACGAGATGTTGCAGGACTTGTTAAAGAGTAAACAAAAGGGAAGGAATTGAAATGAAACGTATTATCGTAACCACAGTAATATCTCTCCTCATATTTGGGGGAAGTGGGTATTGGCTTGGTTACGAAAATGGTAAAAATACAGGGCACAATGAGGGGGTTATTTCGGGTAATACAACTGGATACGAGAAAGGATATTCCTTAGGATATGATAACGGTAAGGAATTTGTAGTAACACATTTAGACCAGTATGTGACTATACCTAAAGCTGTGGCTTATGAGGAAGTGTTGGAGTTTTTGAAAGAGGATAGGACGGACGAGAGCGAGTATACAGATGACTATAATTGTATATCGTTTGCCGATGATTTAAAGGAACGGGCAAATAATCAGGGTATAAAATGTGCGCTTGTATCAATGGATTTGGTTGGGGATTATGATAATACCGCTCACGCCATAAACGCCTTTGAAACCATAGACAGAGGAATAGTATATTTTGACCCCCAAACAGATGGTCAGAGGTATGGTATATATGTAGGGGGTGTGTATAGATTATCTGAGTTATATAAGATTACTAAGGTGGATGTGATTTGGTAATCCTATCATAGAGAGGTGAGCGAATATGGAGTGGTTTAAAAGGCATTTGAATTGGGCATGGGTAATCTTCTATATATTGTTTCTATTGGTATATATATGTATGAGACAACCAAGTAATCTACCAGACCCATTGCCTCTAATTGTTGTTCTTATGGCTGAGATTATCGCCCTTTTAGTGGGACTATGGGTTTTGAAACAGAAGAATAGGTCGCTGTGGTGGATACTATTACAGAATATTGGATCACCTTTGTGGTTATCTAATAAATCTACTAAAACTGAGTTGTGAAAAGGATAACAAATGTATCTACTTCTTACGTTTCACGTTCCAATAAGGACTTTTACACTTTGGGCAGACCCGTGGCTCTTTCTTAATATTTCTAGGAACCCACTCATGCCCACATCTCTCACACCGGAACCCCTGTATCCGAATCTCAACAGTCTCAGTTGCCATACTATCCCCCAAATAGGATTATTACGTTATAAGTATATACCTTTTAAATAATATAGTCAAGGGGTATTGACAAATGCCTACTTATGTGGTAATATACTATCAGAGTATAGAGTAGGCAGGTAAATAAAATGGATGCAAGACAAGAACGAGGACTACAAATAGCGGCGACCTCTCGAATTGAGAGGAATAAATTGGGCTGGAAAGTTCCGTCTCAGTCGGGAAGTGGCACGTACATCGTTAATCTCGACCAGGGCGAACCATTTTGTACATGCCCTGATTTCGAGGCACGTCAGCAGCCCTGCAAACATATCCACGCTGTTGAATATGTTATTCAGAGGGAAACTAAACCTGATGGTACAGTAACTTATACGGAGGCGATCAAAGTAACGTATGGACAAGAGTGGCACACTTATAATCAGGCACAAACGCATGAGACAGAACATTTTTTGAGACTTTTGCAAGAATTATGCAATGGTATTGAACAGCCTGTTTATAAGTTTGGCAGGCCACGACTTTCGTTATCAGATGTTGTTTTTGCGCTGGTTTACAAGTCTTACTGCATGATGTCCGGCAGAAGGCTTACCAGCGACCTATTAGAAGCCCAAAATGACGGATTTATGGACAAAGCCCCGCATTACAATAGTGCCTTTCGTTACCTTGAAAACCCTAAACTCACGCCAATCTTAAAAGGTCTAATAGAACGTAGCGCAAGTCCTCTAAAAGCGATAGAAACAGATTTTGCAGTTGATTCTTCTGGTTTTTCCACTTCTACCTATCACCGCTGGTTCGATCATAAATATGGCAAGGAAAAATCTAAGCAGAATTGGGTAAAAACCCATATTATGTGCGGAGTTAAAACCCATGTAGTAACAAGTGTGGAAGCCACACCTTACGAATCTGCTGATAATACGCAATTTGTACCACTGATTAGCCAAACTGCCAAAACATTTGAGATTAATGAGGTATCGGCTGATAAAGCCTATTCCAGTATGAGAAATCTCAAGGCAACACAGATGTTAGGTGGCACAGCCTATATCCCGTTCAAATCTAATGCTGCTGAACAGAAAAATGCGTCCTATAATGATATGAATGATATTTGGAATCGCATGTGGCACTTCTATAACTTCAACCGTGAGGTCTTTCTCCAGCACTACCACAAGCGTTCCAATGTCGAAACTACTTTCAGTATGATTAAGGCTAAATTCGGAACCGCAGTTAAGGCTAAAACCCCTACTGCCCAAGTTAATGAAGTCCTTTGTAAGATTCTATGCCACAATATCTGCGTACTGATTCAGTCGATTTACGAACTTGGATTAGAACCTACGTTTTGGACTTCTGAGGCAAAAACGCCAGTTGCCCCAAAACTACTTGGAAATTAAGACTTATGAGGCAAAGCCATATACGCGGGCTTAATAATTTGCTAACAATCTTCTGTTAGTTTTCATTACGGTGGCGCAGCCACATCAATTTGATCTATAGTATCAGCAGGTAAATCATAAATGAGCGGCAGGAGAATTCTCGTCGTAGATGACGACGCCAAGACAGTGGGCCTGGTCAAGCTGTACCTTGAGCGGGATGGCCATTCCGTGCTGACCGCTTACGATGGTACTGAGGCGTTGCGCATGTTCAGGGAGCAGCAGCCGCACCTTGTCGTGCTGGATGTCATGCTGCCCGGGCTTAACGGTGTGGAAGTATGCCGGACACTACGGTCCGAATCAGACGTACCGATCATAATGCTGACCGCGCGTACACGCGATGAAGACAAGCTGACCGGGCTGGATACCGGTGCGGACGACTATGTAACCAAACCTTTCAGCCCGGGAGAACTGGCCGCCAGGGTGCGGGCTATTTTCAGGCGGCTGCCGGCTGAGCGAGGGCCCGCCGAGATAAGATACAGGGACTTTTATCTCAATTTTCCCAAGCGGGAAGTGCTGCTAAACGGCAGAAAATTGACGCTGACCTCGGTCGAATTCAAAATACTGGCCGCTTTCCTGCGTGAGCCCGGCCGGGTGTTTGACCGCGTGGAGATCATAGACAAGGCTTTCGGGTATGACTTCGAGAGCTTTGACCGCGCTATCGACGTTCATATTCACAACCTGCGCCATAAAATTGAGCCCGATCCCAGACACCCCAGGTATATAAAGACCATTTACGGGGCGGGCTACAAGTTGGCAGAGGAATAATTTGAAGCATAGCCTGCAGTTCCGTCTTCTGGCTGCTTTCACACTGGTCATTCTGCTGACCGTGGGCATTGTGTTCTTCATGATGTGGCATGCTGCTACCGGACAAATACAGCTGCTCGGGGATCGTGTGGAGCGCCTCGTTATCAGCCGCATACAATTCGAGATCACGGAATACTACCTGGCCAATGGTAGCTGGGATGGGGTACAGCCTTTGCTTGAACAAATCGGGGAGCAGTTCCGCCACAGGGTTATACTGGCCGATGCCGACGGTATAATAATCGCAGATTCAACATCGGCAACACCCGATAAAAAGGTGAACCTCGAGGGCTTTACCAGCAAGACGTTGACTTCTTCACTGTCACGCCGGGATTTCTCAGCCCCCGAGGGGTCAGGTCCGCCTCCAATCGAGCCTCAGGCCATCCTATCGTTTGAACTTCGCTTTCCGCACCCTCCGACACCTGCGGAACCAACTTCAATCACTGCCGGCAAGTCGCAGACCATAGGATTCTTGTTTATTACACCGTTGAGACAGTCCGAGATCGGGCTGGCGGCGCTGCAGATAATGTATAGTCAGCTGGGCATTTATTTTTTATTCGGGGCATGCCTGGCCGTGGTTGTCGCTTTCCTGATCACACTATTCCTGTCACGACGCATCCTGTCACCCGTTAAAGAGCTGACATCGGCGGCACGGCGACTGGGGAAGGGCGACTTCTCACAACGGGTGGATATCACAGATAAAGGCGAGATGGGCGATCTGGCCTCCACTTTCAATTCCATGGCCGGCAATCTTCAACGCGATGAACAGCTGCGGCAGCACATGGTATCAGACATCGCCCATGAACTGCGGAGCCCGCTCACCAATGTCAGGGGCTACCTCGAGGCTATCAATGACGGCGTTATGCAGCCCGATAAAGCAACCATATCATCCATATACGATGAGACGGTCCTCCTCTCCCGGCTTATAAATGACCTGCAGGAGCTGAGCCTGGCCGAGGCCGGTGAGCTGAAGCTCGATTGCCGTCCCGAAGAAGTGTCTGAACTGGCAAGGCAATCAATCAACTCCATACAGGCCAAGGCTTCAGAAAAGGATATACAGGTATCGTATGATATCCCCGCAGACCTACCCCTTGTAGATATCGATTTTCTGCGCATCAAACAGGTGCTGCTCAACCTGCTTGAGAACGCACTGGCCCACACGCCCGGAGGCGGACACATAAACATTTCGGCAAAGCTGAATACAGGCTTCGTAGAGATCAGCGTATCGGATACCGGCGAAGGCATCCCCGCTGAGGAGATCGACAACATCTTCGAGCGCTTTCACCGCGTCGACAAATCCAGGTCGAGGTCAACCGGCGGAAGCGGCCTGGGATTGACCATCGCCAGGTATATAGTCGAGGAACACAAGGGCAAAATATGGGCCCGGAGCGAATCAGGCAAAGGCAGTTGCTTCAGTTTCACGCTACCGATAGTTGGATAAGCGCCTTCAGGCATTATCCTGAGATTTAAACGCGCCTGGTCTAAATAAAATCTTAACATTTGAATGTTACTTTTAATAAGTCTGAAATCAAGAATTTGGTTTATAAATAATTAGCGTGTAAAATCTTACGGATATGCTCAAGGCCCCAATTAAACTCCTCATCGTCTTATTAACCTGTTACACCCTCTTCGCAGCAGGCTGTAATGCTGCATCCACCGCAACTCAGGCAACCATCAGCAGGGAGATACCGGTTCAGCGCAGCGACCTGGTGGTGAGCGTCTCGGTGGACGGCAACCTCGAGATGACCGACTACTATAATCTCCGGTTTGCTTCAACCGGCGAAGTAAAGAAGGTGCTGATCGAGGAGGGCGACCAGGTGAAGCAGGGACAACTGCTGGCATACCTGGATGACACCACTGCTCAACTGGATGTGAAAGCGGCCAATAACGCCGTGCAGTCTTCGCTCAGCACCATGTACGAAACCGTACCCCGCCTGCCCCAGTTTCCCGGCGTTTCTTATGTGGCAAATCCGGCTGTTACAGTAACCACTGGACCAACAGCTCCAGCGACAAAGATTTGGTGGAACGTGGATGGACCCCCAGCTCCAGGAGACTATCCTGAAGTTAAGGTGACCAGATCAGGGCTAACTACTGTGACTACCACAACAATTACACATGTTACCAATGCAGCGGGGCCCATCCCACAAACTACTGCTGTCACAACAACGACAACTTCGACAATAACAACGATTTCTGCCAGTGCCCCCGAAGGCGTCCATGATAATCCGGTTTACCAGATGTATTACCCCAACGCAACCATACTGTCATCCTACCTATGGGCGCAGGAAGAAGTAGCCAGGGCATATGCCCTGTTTCAAAACGATGAATTCAGAGCGGCGGCATCCGAGCTGTATGTGGCATCGGCCGACATGGAGGCCTGCATAAAAATACTGGAGGACGCCATCACCAATCCGGAGTCCGGCCTGGGCAATACGGCGCCCTTCGTGGACGAGACCAACTACACGCTCTTTTCAATACAAAATGACGGCTCGTTTGCCGCTTACTATATTCAGGAGCTGCGCAGGGAAGCGGCTGCCCTGCGGCAGGCGCAAACACAGATACAGACCGTGTATGGGCTGATAAACCAGGGCAAATATGACGAAGCGAGGCCGCTGCTGAGCGCAGCGCTTGACACGGTCGATAAGACCGCCGGAGAGGTAATCGAAAACATAAACAGGCTGAAGTTGCGAAACGATACAACTATTTACGGCAGAGACATCAGCCTCTACCTCTACAATGCAGCATTGGAAAGGATTAACGCGGCAATAGCGGGCATAGGACAGGGCGGGATGTACTCCAGCAGTATGAATGACAACCTGATCGTCGCGCGCCACTATATGGAACTCTGCAACGGGATACTGGGCTCCAATGAAATGGTCCTCCAGCACGGCCTGGGGCTTAAGGCAGAGCAGAATGCCAGGATCGACCTGGCCGGCAAGCTGGTCAGCCAGGACACGACACAGAATAACTACGTGAACACATTCATCTGGGCGCCCATCGACGGCACGGTGGTAAGCGTAGGCGTGAAAGAAAAGGACATACTGTCCTCCAAAACCAATACATCCACCAATGCTATAGTACTGGTCAATACCAGGTACCTCGAATTCTGGGGGTCCGTTGATGAGATTGATATCATGAAAATAAAGGTCGGGCAAAAGGCCACCATCTCCGTGGATGCAGTCTCCGATAAGACATTCAGCGGCGTGGTATTTTTTATCTCACCTAAAGGCACAGCTGACTCCAACAACGTGGTTAAATACAGCGTCCGCATAAA